>Ga0056115_1000005_pt1 | contig 203774 bp, 188 predicted proteins | sample WorMetOlspDAHAB1_FD_77007 | JGI IMG/M metagenome (GOLD analysis project Ga0056115, IMG submission 77007) | Marine gutless worms symbiont microbial communities from Max Planck institute for Marine Microbiology, Germany - Olavius sp. DAHAB.1 ...
CCGGTACCGGAGTATCACAGCAAGACCCTGCGCAAGCGGGTGGCACCGATGGTGACGGCAATGGAGCCGAAGCCCATCAATGGCACCACCGGCAGGGTTGCGCTCTACGCCACCTGTTACGGCAATTACAATACACCGCACATCGGCGAAGACTTCATGAAGGTGTACCAGCACAACGATATTCACATCGACCTGGTGCCCAAGGAAAAATGCTGCGGCATGCCCAAGCTGGACCTCGGTGACCTGGATGCGGTCAACGAGCTCAAAGAAGCCAATATTCCCGTACTCGCCGCGCTGGTAGACCAGGGCTACGACCTTATCGCCCCGGTGCCCTCCTGCGTATTGATGTACAAGCAGGAATTGCCCCTGATGTATCCGGATGACGAAGACGTGAAGAAAGTCCAGGCGGCATTCTTCGACCCCTTCGAGTACCTGTGGCTGCGCCACAAGGAAGGCGGCCTGAAAACAGAATTCCCCAACGCGCTAGGAGATGTGGCCTACCAGGTGGCCTGCCACCTGCGGGTGCAGAATATCGGCCTCAAGACACGCGACGTGCTCAACCTGGTGCCAGGTACGGAAGTCACTGCCCAGGAGCGTTGCTCCGGACACGACGGCACTTACGCGGTGAAAAAGGAAACCCGCGCCAAGTCGATCAAGATCGGACGGCCCATCGTACGCAAGGTCGACCAGCAAGAGCCGGATCACTTCGCCAGCGACTGCCCGATGGCGGCGACCCACATCGCCAACCTGTCGGAGAAAGTCGACAAGGCGCAACACCCCATGACCTTATTGCGCATGGCCTACGGGCTGTAGTGCAGGATGAACCCGGAGGAGAAAAACGAGATGGTTTTGTTGTCACGCGCGGACCTGTGGTCCCTGGAAGAGTACGCTGAGGAGCGTCCGACCTTTCGCGCCAAAGTGATGGAGCACAAGAAATCCCGCCAGCTGGCACTGGGCGAACACGCCCGGCTCTATTTCGAGGATGCGCTCACCATCAAGTACCAGATCCAGGAAATGCTGCGCATCGAGAAAGTCTTCGAAGCCGAGGGTATCAACGAGGAACTGGACGCCTACAATCCGTTGATCCCCGACGGCAGCAACTGGAAGGCCACCTTCATGCTGGAATACGATGACCCCGCCGAGCGTGAGCGGATGCTGGCGCAGATGGTGGGTATCGAGGACAAGGTGTGGATGCAGGTGGAAGGCTGCGACAAAGTTTTTCCGATTGCCGACGAAGACCTGGAGCGCTCCACGGCCGACAAGACCTCATCGGTGCATTTCATGCGCTATGAACTCGAGCCCAACATGATCGCTGCGGTCAAGCGCGGCGCCGCCATCAGTGCCGGCATCGATCACCCCGCCTACCTGGTCGGAGGCCTCCAGGTCGAAGACACCGTACGCGACTCCCTGGCCAACGACCTCGACGAAGTCACCATCAACTAAAAGTTATAGTCGAGGCGCAGGAAGCCGTTGATGCCATAGCCGGGGATTTTCTCACCCGGGGCCAGGTCGGGGTTACCCATCACCCGGTTGATGCCCGCCAGGTGATTCTCGTAGTCCTCGTCCAGCAGATTGTCGACACCGGCAGCTAAGCGCAGGCCGGTGGTGACCTGCCACCAGGCACTGAGGTTTACCAGCGCATAGTCGTCGGTGGGTCGTTCGCCATTGGTCTCCGAGACCTTGTCCTGTTCGTCGTAGTACACGCCTTCGATCGTCGCACCCCAGCCGTTGCTGGTGTACTCCAGTGCCAGCGTGGAATTGAAGGGGGCGATACGGTAGAGATCGTCATCGATATCATCGCGCTCGCCACGCACGTAGTTCACCAGCCCGCGAATGGAGAAGGCGGCACTCAGATCGACGCGCCAGTCCATGTCGAAGCCCCAGAGCGTGGCATCGACGTTGTTGAACTGTAATGGCATGGGATTATTCATCCCGTTGTTCATATTCATCATATTGACGAACATGATCGCCGGCATCACTTCTGAGGGCGTTCCCTGAATATAATCCTCCACGTCCCGGTAGAAGATCCGCGGTGAAACGCTGAGGGCGCCGCGGCGGTAGTCCAGGCCCAGTTCGATCTCGTGAGCGACCTCCGGGTCCAGTTCTATATTGCCGGTGTAGGTGTAACCATCGCCCAGACCGCCGGTAGCTTGCAGGGGCAGCCACAGGTAGCGCTCCTGGTAGGCGGGGGAGCGGGTCTTGCGGGCCAGCCCGCCGTAGAGATCGAGACCATCACCGGCGTCAAACCAGAGCTTGGCCACCAGGTCGACATTGTCATCGGTCTGGTCCCGATCGGCAGCGTTGAAAGCATCTCGCAGTGCCATGGCCGGCGGCATCATCATCGCCGGCGTGCCATTGACCGTGTCGGCGTCCATGTCCACGCGGTTATAGCGCACACCCAGCTCGGCACTGAAAGCATTGCCAAAGTCATGTTGGCGCTCAAGGAACAGCCCCAGCACCCGGCGTTCGGCGTCGTTGAAGTTGGCCACGAAGAACATGGGATTGTTGGGGTTGTCGATGTCGGAGTTATGGGAAGAGTCCAGGCCGTCAGCACCGAATATCCAGTTACCGTGATCGTCGCTGTGGGTGGCGATGAGCTTGAAGCCCAGGTTTTCGGAATCCGTGGTATTGCGCCGCCACATGGCTTCGCTCATGGGTGATGTGCGCAAGTGGTAGTTGGTCATCTCATGGTCGAGTTCACTGTAGAAAACCCGGGCATCGATCTTCCAGTCGTCATGCTGATACTGGTAGCCGCCGCTGTAGAGATCCCCGTCAATGAGATCGATGTCCATGGGGAGTGACGGGGTGCCGGTATCGCCGGTCTCGCTGCGCACATAGTTCACATCGAAACTGTGATGCCCGGTGCGAAAGCCGTAAAACAGGTCGTAGCGATCGCGCTCGTACTCCGAGGGCAGGATATCCCCGTCCGCAAACTCGGCATCGTCCCCCTGCTCGGTCATCGCCGCCAGGCGCAGACGGTGTTGCTCATTCACGGCAAATACCGTGGCACCAACCTGGGTGCCCTCGTTCACGGTCTGGCCGCTGGCGAGCAGGTGGCCGCTGGTTTCAAAGTCACTGGAATCGGTGAAGCCACGCTGGGCAGTGACTGCATTGATAGCGCCGCCGATGGATTCCTGCACCACGCTTACAGGTGCGATTCCCCGGTACAACTGCAGGGACTCTAGCTGGGCCGCAGCGGCATAGGACAGTGGCGGGTCCATCCAGTTGGGGCCGGCCGGCGCCAGTTGGGTACCGTCGAGCTGCACGCCCACCCTGGGGCCAAACATGCCCCGATACTGTGGAATCCCCGTCAGCGGGCCGTTGCGGTTGATGTTAGCGCCAGGGGCTTTTTTCAACAGCTCAGCCGCGTCGGGCGAAATAACCAGGGCTTCCACCACTTCGATGGTGCGCTTTTCGTGGGCGCCCTTGACGATAACTTCTTCGAGATGATCGGCCCGGGCAATACCGGCCGATAGGGCAACGGCTACCGCCGTCACCAGGATTTTTTTACCACTCATACCACTCTCAATCCCCTGCATAGAGTGCGGGATTGTAGACCTCAGGCCACGAGTGTCAACGCCAGACGCCGAGAATGGCCCCCATCAGTATAAACATGGCGACCATATAGCCGACGTCGATCCCGTACAGCGCCATCGGCTGGCGCGCAAACAGGTAGTTGATTCCGAAGCTGGTAGCCACAAAAACCAGTGACACCTCCAGGCCGAGCAAGAGGCCACTCACCAGCCCTGGTGCGGGAAGTACCGCATTGATCAGTACTGCCAGCGCTAAAGAGATAATCAGGGTCAGGACGAAGGCCGTGCCAAAAATCATACCCATATTGGCCTCTGCGAGCTCTTCATCGCTGAGTTGGGTCAACGTCTGCCAGCGCTTGCCAAATAAGAGGGTCCCATACCACACCGCACCCAGCATAAAAGCCGATACCGCCGCCACGATTACCGCAAACCAGTTGATTCCGGAGAAATCCATAACGGTCACCTTATTATTGTGGTGTTTTCAACAGCTTAGCAGACTTATGCACAGTTGGGCCGATACCCTCCGACCCCAAAGGGGTCGGAGGGTGTGTGGATAAGTGCTTAGGCGTAGCCGTTTTCGCGGAACCAGGCGATGGAGTCGGCGACGGCGGTTTCGATGGGGGTCTGGGGCAGGCCCAGCTCGGCGATGGCCTTGCTGGGATCGACGTAGCAGTGTTGCAGGGCAAACAGTGTGTTCTTGTAGGTGGTCATTGGCGCCTTGCCGGTGATCTTCGAAATGAACTCCAGCAACTTTGCTACCCGCAGCATGGTTTTGTGGGACACCTCGCGGGTTGCCACGCCATCGACACCGGCCACATTACCGATCAGGGTAAGGAAATCCCGGTTGCTCATATTGGCCTCCTTGTTGGCCAACACGTAGGAATGACCGATGCGGCCCTTGTCCATGGCCAGCACATGGCCGGCAGCCACGTCGCGTACGTCCACGGGGCATACCCCACCGTCCCAGTAATTCTTCATTTTCCCCTGTAGGGTAGAGATGATCATCGTCCCGGTAGGCGTCGGCGCCCGGTCACCCGGGCCGAAGGGCAGTCCCGGCATCACCATGGTGACCGGCAGACCGTCGAAGGCCATTCCCTTCACCAGCTGGTGGGAGATGTACTTCGAGAGAATGTATTCACTGGCCCAGGGCCAGCAATTGAAGGGGGTTTCCTCGTTGGCCATCTCGCCGTTGCCCTTGATACCGATGGCGGCGATGCTGCTGGTGTAGACGATTTTCTCCACATCGGCGGCCATGGCCGCCTTCATCATGGCCTCGGCCCCTTCCACGTTGATCTTGTAGTGCAGGTCCGGGTCCTTGGTCCACACCGCGAACAGTGCCGCCAGGTGGTAGAGCTGCTCCACGCCTCTTACCGCCGGCCCCAGCGAAGCGGGATCGAGCAGGTTCCCCTCAACGAACTCGACATCCATGCCATCCAGGGGCGAGCGGTCCTCGCCGGGCATGACCATCACGCGCACATCGTCACCGCGCTCCAGGCAAAGACGTACCACGTGGTTGCCGATAAATCCGGTGCCGCCGGTGACCAGTACCTTGCTCATTGCTACTCCCCCACACATCCGGCGCCGGCGCCGGAGACAATTACAGGACTAAGGATACTACCCGCACCGGGGCGGTGACTGGCAGTGCCAAAAAGGCCAGATTGAGTCGACTTAAACGGTCAGTCCCGCTGGCCGATGGTCAGCATATCGGGCATCTGCAGGTGGAAGAATATCGCCGCGGCGCGACTCAGGAAGATCACCGCGCCACCGGCATAGGTGGCCAGCGTGTCACTGATACCGCTGTGAGAGAGCAACATGAGCTGCACGATCACCCCCAGCAATATGGGCGTGGCATAGAGATCCCGCGACATGATAAGGGTCGGTCGCCCTGTCAGCAGGTCGCGGATGATGCCACCCCCAATCCCGGTGATCACGCCCATGACAATGGCGTGGGAACTGTCCAGCCCCAGGGACAGGGTCTTGATCACCGCCAGGGAACCGAACAAGGCCACCCCCAGTGCGTCCAGGTACAGCAACCACTGGTATTGGCGCTGGATGAGGTCGCGCAGGACAAAAGTAGCGCCCGCTGCCATCACCGCGGCCAACAGGTAGCGCGAATCCTCGATCCAGAACACCGGCACATCGAGAATGATGTCGCGGATGGTACCGCCACCCACTGCAGTCACCACCCCGACGATGACCACGCCGAAGAGATCCATGCGCGTGGCCCGCACGGCCAGCACGCCGGTCACGGAAAAGGTCACGGTAGCCAGCAGGGCGTTGTAATAGGCGAGATCGATCAAGGTCGGCTCAACACTCGATGATACTGACCGGAACTTCGATCACGTTGACCGCCAGGCCGCCGCGGGCAGTTTCCTTGTATTTTTCCTGCATATCGCGGCCGGTGTCTTTCATGGTCTTGATAACCTGATCCAGGGACACATAGTGGGTACCGTCTCCGCGCAGGGCCATGCGCGCCGCACTGATCGCCTTCACCGAGGCCATGGCGTTGCGCTCGATACAGGGTACCTGTACCAGGCCGCCGATCGGGTCACAGGTCAAACCCAGGTTATGTTCCATGGCGATCTCGGCGGCGTTTTCCACCTGGGCCGGGGTGCCGCCCAGGGCATCGGCCAGGGCACCGGCCGCCATGGAACAGGCCGACCCCACCTCGCCCTGGCACCCCACTTCGGCACCACTGATCGAAGCATTGGTCTTGTAGAGAATGCCGATGGCCGCGGCGGTGAGCAGAAAGCGACAGACATCCTCTTCCCCGGCGCCCTTGCAGAACTCCATGTAATAGCGCAGCACCGCGGGAATAATCCCCGCAGCGCCGTTGGTCGGCGCAGTGACGATACGACCACCGGCGGCGTTTTCCTCGTTGACTGCCAGGGCATAGAGAGTGACCCAGTCCAGAGTGGTCAGAGATTCATCGGCCAGCGCCCCGCTGTTACTTTTCAACTGGCGATACAGCTGGGCGGCGCGGCGCTTGACCTTGAGACCGCCGGGCATAATGCCCTCAGCGCGACAACCTTTCTCGATGCAGGCATTCATGACCTGCCACAGTTCGAGCAGGCCCGCGCGTACCTCGGCCTCGGGTCGCCAGGCCTTTTCGTTTTCCATCATCAGGGCGCTGATGGACAGGCCGGAGGTCTTGCACTGCTCCAGCAACTCTTCTGCAGTGCCGAACCGCCAGGGCAACTCGGTCGGGTCCTCCACCAGCACGTCGCCACTGGCCGCGGTTTCATCCACCACAAAACCGCCACCCACTGAATAGAACACTTTTTCGTACAGAGGCTTGTCACTGGCATCGAAGGCTGAGAAGCGCATGCCGTTAGCGTGATAGGGCAGCGCCTCGTCGCGGTGCATGACCAGGTCCTGCTTGTAGCTGAAGTCGATCTCGCGCTGACCGAGAATCGACAGCTTACTGTTCTCCCGCGCCGCCGCAACCCGGTCGGCAATGCCATCGACGTCCACCGCTTCCGGGGTATCACCCTCGAGGCCGAGAATGACCGCCTTGGGCGAGCCATGGCCGGCACCGGTCGCGCCCAGGGAACCGTAGAGATCTACCTGCAGCCGCGCACAGTCCTCGAGCCGGCCTTCGCTTTCCAGTCCCAGGGCAAAATCCCGCGCCGCCCGCATCGGGCCCACGGTGTGGGAACTGGAGGGGCCAATCCCCACCTTGAAGAGGTCGAACACGCTGATCGACATTTCCGCCCCCGGCAGATATCGGATGCAAAATCATATATCGTTGCGCCGGTGAACGCAGTAACAATCGAGGGGCACAGGCAATGGCGTTGAAATCCACGGTGTTCAAGGCGAGGCTGAATGTGGCCGACATGGACCGGCAGGTCTATGGTGACTTTCCCTTGACCATCGCCCGCCATCCCTCGGAAACCGACGAACGAATGATGTTGCGTATCCTCGCCTTTGCCCTGCACGCCGATGAGAAGTTGGAGTTCGGCCGCGGCATCAGCACCGATGACGAACCGGACCTGTGGCGCAGGAGCCTCACCGGGGAGATCGAACTGTGGATCGACCTGGGCACCCCCGACCCGGAACGCCTGCGCAAGGCCTGCGGTCGCGCCGAGCAGGTGGTTCTATACGCCTATGGCCGGCGCGCGGTGCCGGTTTGGTGGGACAAGCACGGCAATGCCCTGCAGCGCTTCGATAACCTGATTGTCCGTGAGGTCGATGGCGATGCCTGCCAGGCACTGGCGGCCATGGCTGCTCCAGGTATGGACCTGCAGTGCACGATCTCCGAGGGGGAGGCCTGGCTCAGCGACGGGGATGCCTCGGTGACGATAAAGCCCGGCCTGTTGCTGGGCTGAAAGCAATCATTGCCAGGCCCGCTGGCTAACACTCCACTGCAGTTTTTTCTCCAGCCCTCTATCCCGGCCGTCGACCGCCGCAGAGAATATCCGTGGCCATCTCGGTATCCATGTACTCGTGCAGGTGAGCGATCTTGCCGTCGCGGATCGTGAACAGGAAGTGATAGAAATTGTTGTAGGGCTGGCCGGAGACATGGTCGCCTCGGGACTCCGCCTCCACCGCCACGCGGTCGCCCTCGGCGGTCATGCCGTGGACCGTAAACGTGAGGCCATTGGGAAAGGCCTCGTAGATCCCGTCGGCAAAGGTACGGATCTGTTCCCTGCCGTATTTCCCGGATATCAGGGTATTGCCCATCGTATGCACGTACCCGTCCTCGGTGTAGGTGTTGAGAATATGCCCCATATCACCGCGACTCATGGCCTCGATAAACTCCGCCACAAGGGCCTTGTTGGTCTCCACCTGGTCCATGCCAAGTCTCCTGTATGAATCCCGATCCATAGACTAGCCTATAGAGTTAGGAAATCGCCATCAAAGGACGCAGCTACATGAGTACTCACCCCGCCTTCGATAAAGGCAATGTCGCCGTCATCACCGGATCCGCCGACGGCATTGGCCTGGCGGCAGCGCAGCAGTTTCACCAGATAGGCATGCGCGTGTGCATGGCGGACATCGACGCAGAAAAACTGGACGCGGCGGCCGCGGATATCGGCGATGTCCTGGCTATCCCCGTGGATGTCTCGGATCGGGAACAACTGGTCTCCCTGCGCGAGAAAGTCTATGCCGAATACGGCCAGGTCGACGTACTGATGAACAATGCGGGTATCGGCCGGCCTACCCAGAGCTGGGGAGAGTACGACAACTGGCAGGCCGTGCTCGCCGTCAACCTGTGGGGCATCATCAATGGCCTGCACGCGTTTACCCAGGCCATGATCAACCAGGGCACCCCGGGACTGATCATCAATACCGGCTCCAAGCAGGGCATCACCACCCCGCCGGGTAACCCCGCCTACAATGTCAGCAAAGCCGGCGTGAAAGCCCTGACCGAGGCCCTGCAACACCAGTTGCGCAATACGGAGGGCTGCCAGATCAGCGCCCACCTGCTGGTACCTGGGTTCACTTACACCGGCATGATGCGACAGTTCCTGCCGGAAAAACCCGATGAGGCCTGGACCAGCGAACAGGTCGTGGATTTTCTCGTGGATTCTGTCGGGCAGGGCGATTTCTACGTGCTCTGCCCTGACAATGATGTCGACCGACCCACAGACAATAAACGCATGGCCTGGGCCATGGGCGACCTGACGGAGAACCGGCCGCCGCTGTCGCGCTGGCACCCTGATTACGCCGACGAATTTGCCGCCTTTATGGCACGCGACAAATGACCAACCCGGGCAGCGTGCCAAGCGGCCACTAAACCGTGTCCATCCGCATCCAGCAGCTGTTCCTGTTACTGGGAATCGCCCTGCTGCCGGTGCTCCTGTCCGGCTGGCAGTCCCTGCGGCAAATCGATGCCATGGCCAGCGCTATTGCCACCTCGACTCGTGCAGCAGAACTGGAACGGGAGCAACACTATATGCGCGAGAAGGTTGCCGACATCGGCACCTCCCTGCGCCTGATCAGTGCCGCCACGGAACGCTTTCTCGATCAGCAGGCGAGATTGCTGGTGCAAGCCCTGGAAACCCCGCCGCCTTCACAGGCCGCGGAAATCATCCTCAGCAGGGAACTCGCCGAACACCCCGGCACGGTGGACGACCGGCGCTTCGAACGCCGCGCCAAAGCAGGCGAGAGTCGCTGGGTAAGGGTGAACTACGAGGGCCCGGCCTATTTGCTGGCCGATAGCGCCTGCAGTGCCGGCAACTGCGAGGACAGCCTGCAAAAACTGGAAACTGCCGCGCCTCAACTGAAACAGATTTACGAATCCAGCGAACAGTTCAGTCTCTGGCATTACGCGGGGCTCGAAAACGGCGTCAGCATGGTCTACCCCGCCCACGGGGATTACCCCACCGATTACGACCCGCGCCAAAGGCCCTGGTACCGCTCGGCACAAACCCGCGGCGCACCCGGCTGGGTGCCGCTTACTATCGATGCCTCCACCGGCCAGCCGGTTATTACCGCCACCGCGCCGCTGCTCGCCGCTGACGGCCGCTTTCTCGGCGCCACTGCGATCGACCTGCCATTGCGGCAATTGCTGACTTTTCACAGCAGCGCAGCACCCTGGCTCAATGTTGCACGCCTGGCCCTGCTGAACCGCCAGGAGGATGGCGAGATCCGGGTGATCGCCATGAAGGAGCCCATGGATATCAGCAGTGACTGGCGCAGCGAAGGCCAGACCCTGAGGCTGACGGGAGTCCCGCAACCACGTATTGAGCAGGCCGAAAAACTGAAACGTGGCGAAAGCCTGCTGATCGACGATGTCACGATTGCCAATACCCCCTATATTGTCGCCATCACCGCACTGAACAATACAAGCACCAACTGGCTCGCCCTGCTGTCGCCCCACAGCGCTACCGAGGCCGCTGTCGCGGCGGCAGTCGCGGTAGTGGAAGCCGAGCGACAGCAAACCCTGCGCAACTATGCTGTCGGCGCAGCGCTATTGATAGTTGTGGTGGTACTACTGGCACTGTATTTCTCGCGCCGGGTCACCGCGCCGCTAATTCGCATGAGTGAGACCGCCGAAGAACTGGCCACCGGCAAGCTGGGTAGCCGCACCGGCGTGAAGCGCAGGGACGAGATCGGCACCCTCTCCTCGAGTATCGATCGCATGGCCGACAGCATCGAGCAGTTGCAGCTGGAGCAGGAAAAGGCCTACCGGGACATGATCATGTCCCTGCACCGGGCACTGGAGAAGAAAGACGCTTATACCGCCGGTCACTCCGGGCGGGTAACCCGCACCGCGCTGAAACTGGGACAGCGCATTGGCCTGGACGAAAAAACCCTGGAGATCCTCCGCTTCGGTGCACTCACCCACGACCTCGGCAAAATCGGCATTGCCGATGCCATTCTCAACAAGCCCGCCGAACTCGACGATGCCGAGTACAAGATCATGCAGCAACACCCTACCTTTTCCCGGACCATCATGAAGCCACTGATCCGCTTTGCCGAGTACGCGGAAATTGCCGGCAGTCATCACGAACACTGGGACGGCAGTGGTTACCCCGACGGACTCAAGGGCGAGGAAATTCACCTGCTGGCGCGCATCGTCGCTATTGCCGATGCCTGGGACTCCATGGTCGGGGATCGCATCTACCGCAAGGGCATGCCGGTGACGAAGGCGCTGGAAATACTCGACCGGGAGAAAGATGACGGCCAGTTCGATCCAACCCTGATTCGAGAATTCGTCGTCATGATGCGGGAGGAGCACAGGGCCTGATTCCACCCCTGGCCTGGGCGGGTTCGGCGGTGACGGAAGCCGTGTTCAGTCGCTACCTGGGTCTGATGTAACTGAACTGTTACACAGGAGGTGGGATAATGGCAGACAGCCATTTCTGACAGGACAACTGATGTAGACGGTAAAGAAGTTCAAAAAGTGCACCGTGCGCCCCACCAGCAGCCTCAAGCTGCTGTCGCAACACGAAATCGCCGGGCTTATGGCCTCCAACGAGGAGGTCTACCAGGTCTTCCGTGAATGCGCACTGGCGGTGCTCAATACCGGCAACGAGCGCGACAACGCCACCGAGGTGCTGGAAACCTACGCGGATTTTGATATTCGCGTCATATCAGAGTCACGGGGCATCAAACTGGAAGTGCTCAACTCCCCGGCCACCGCCTTTGTCGACGGCCGTATGATCCGTGGCATCCAGGATCACCTGTTCGCCGTGCTCAGGGACATCGTCTACACCCACCACAAACTGAGCCGTGGCAGCGGCAGCGAACTGGAAGCGGGCCCCGGCATTACCGACCGGGTATTTCGCATCCTGCGCAATGCCGGGGTGGTACAACCAGATCTGCAGCCCAACCTGGCCGTCTGCTGGGGCGGTCACTCCATCGACCGGCACGAGTACGAATACAGCAAACTGGTCGGTTACTACCTCGGGCTGCGCGGTATCGATATCGCCACCGGCTGTGGCGTCGGTGCCATGAAGGGTCCAATGAAGGGCGCCGTCATCGGTCACGGCAAACAGCAGATCCGCACCGGCCGTTACATCGGCATCAGCGAACCGGGTATCATCGCCTCGGAATCCCCCAATCCCACGGTCAACGAACTGGTAATCCTGCCGGACATCGAAAAGCGGCTGGAGGCCTTTGTGCGCCTGGCCCATTGCATCGTCGTGTTCCCGGGTGGCGCCGGTACCGCGGAGGAAGTGCTGTACCTGCTGGGAATTCTGATGCACCCGGACAATCGCGACATCCCGATCCCTCTGGTGTTCGCCGCGCCCGAGGACCGCGAGGAATATTTCCAGAGCCTGGATGAATTCATCCGTGAGACCCTGGGCGAAGAAGCGACCCGCTTTTACCAGATCATCACCGGAGCACCGGAACGTGTCGCCAAGCAGGTGCGCAGTCAGCTGAAAACCGTGCTGACCTACCGGCGCGAGTCCCAGGAGTCCTTTGCCTTCAACTGGCAAACCCGAATACCGCTGGACCTGCAACAGCCCTTCCTGCCGACCCACGACAATATGGCGGCTCTCAATTTATCAACGGCACTACCACCGCACGAGCTGGCGGCACAGCTGCGCTGCGCTTTTTCCGGCATCGTCGCGGGCAATGTCAAAGCCTATGGCCAGCGCCAGGTGGCAAAACACGGGCCCTACCTCTTACGCGGGGAAACCGGTCTGATAGCGGCGCTGGATAAATTACTGCAGAGCTACGTGGCCCAGGGGCGGATGAAACTGGCGGCCGAGACTTACGTTCCCTGCTACCGCCTGGAGGCGCTGGACTGAGTCAACGCCCCATCGGGTCGAGTTTGTCAGCCGCGATACCCAGTTTGCCAAGCTGCTTTTTCAGGTCCGCTTTCTTCAGCCTGCCGTCCCGGTAGAGAGAGACCAGGGCCGCCTGCACAATATGGCGGTGACAGATCTCGAAGTGATCGCGCAGATCCGGCCGCGACTCACTGAGGCCGAAGCCGTCGGTTCCCAGGGTGGTGTAGTTCGATGGCATCCAGCGGGCAATGCTGTTGGGCAGTGCTTTCATGTAGTCGGTAACCGCGACGATCGGCCCCTGCTCTTCGGCAAACAGCTGTTGCACATAAGGTGTCGCAGCTTCGGCCAGCGGATCGAGACGGTTCTGCCGTTCGCAGGCCTCAGCTTCCCGGGCCAGTTCGGTAAAACTGGTCACACTCCAGATGTGGGGGGCATAGCCCAGCTCTTCCAGTTGCTGCGCCGCGGCAATGGCCTGTTGCATGATGGGGCCGCTGGCGAGCAGGTGCACCGGCTCGCCCTTGCCCGCGCTGCGCTGCCAGCAGTACATACCTTTGAGAATGCCTTCGGCGATCGCCCCGTCGTCAGCCATCGCCGGCATCGCGTAATTCTCGTTGTAGACAGTGATGTAGTAGAAAATATTCTCCTGCTGTTCGTACATGCGGTAGATGCCGTCGCGCACGATCACCGCCAGCTCATAGGCAAAGGCCGGGTCATAACTCTTCAGGTTGGGTACCGTGGTTGCCAGCACATGGGAGTGACCATCTTCGTGCTGCAGGCCCTCGCCGTTCAGCGTGGTGCGACCGGCGGTACCACCGAGCAGGAAACCGCGACACATCATATCGGCGCAGGACCAGATCATGTCGCCAACCCGCTGAAAGCCGAACATGGAGTAGAAGATATAGAAGGGTATGGTCGGTACGCCGTGCACGGCATAGGCAGTACCGGCGGCCTGGAAGGAGGCCATGGCCCCGGTCTCGCATATACCTTCCTGCAGGATCTGGCCGTCGGTGGCCTCCCGGTAGGACATCAGGCTGTCGGCATCCACCGGTGTGTATTTCTGGCCCTCGGAAGAGTAGATTCCGGCGGCCTTGAACAGGCCGTCCATACCGAAGGTGCGGGCCTCATCCGGCACGATGGGCACCACCAGTTCACCGATGGCTTCATCCTTCATCAACTGGCCCAGCATCCGCACCATCGCCATGGTTGTCGATGCCTCGCGCTCGCCGGTACCCTCCAGAAAGCTCTTGAAGCTATCCAGTGCCGGGGTTTTCAGAGGCGGGCATGACACCACGCGCTCGGGCAGGAAGCCGCCCAATTGCTTGCGGCGCGCCTGCAGGTATTGCATCTCCTCGCTGTCCGCCGGGGGCAGGTAGAACTCGGCGCGCTTGATCGCCGCCTCATCCAGTGGAATACCGTAGTCGCGGGCCAGTTGCAGGCGCTCTTCCTCGTTCAGGTTTTTCTTCTGGTGGGCGGTGTTGCGGCCCTGGGCAGATTCCCCCATGGCATCGCCCTTCACGGTTTTCACCAGGATGACCGTGGGCTTGTCGGTGGATTCGATGGCGCGCTGGTAAGCCGCGTAAACTTTCTTCGGGTCCTGGCCGCCGCGCTTGATCTCGCGCACCTCCTCGTCGGTGAGGGAGTTCATCATGCGCTCCAGCTCCGGGTCACCGTGCACCCAGTGTTCGCGCTGGGCATCGCCGGGCATGATGGAGTAGCGCTGGTAGTCGCCGTCGACACACTCTTCCATCCGGTGACGCAGGATCCCCTTGTCATCCTGGGCCAGCAGACCATCCCAGCCGCTGCCCCAGATCACCTTGATCACATTCCAGTCGGCGCCGCGGAAGCTGCGTTCCAGCTCCTGGATAATCTTGCCATTGCCGCGCACCGGGCCGTCCAGTCGCTGCAGGTTGCAGTTCACCACCAGTACCAGGTTGTCGAGGTTTTCCCGGGTGGCGATGTTGATGGTGCCGAGTACTTCGGGTTCGTCGGACTCCCCGTCACCGATATAGCACCAGATCTTGCCACCGTTCTTCGGCTTCAAGCCGCGGTTCTCCAGGTACTTGGCATAGCGCGCCTGGTAAATCGCGGCGGGGGTCGACAGGCCCATGGAGGCGTTCGGCACCTGCCAGAAATCCGGCATGGAGCGCGGGTGTGGGTAGGAACACAATCCGCCGCCTGCGCCCAGCTCGCGGCGGAAGTTTTTCAGCTGAGCCTCATCGAGACGTCCTTCCAGGTAGGCCCGCGCATAAACGCCCGGTGCCGCGTGGGGCTGGGGCATGACGATATCGCCACCGTAGCTGTCGCTGCGGCTGCGGAAACAGTGATGAAAACCCACCTCCAGCATGGTTGCTGCCGAGGCGTAAGTGGCGATATGGCCACCGACCCCGGTACCCTCGTCCGCCGCCTGCAGCACCATGGCCATCGCGTTCCAGCGAATGATATTCTCGATGCGTTTTTCCAGCTCGATGTCCCCCGGGTAGGCGGGCTGTTCCGAGGGCGGAATGGTGTTGACGTAGGGGGTGTTGAGAGTGGCCTCGCTGAGCGGGATACCGCGGGTCAGTACATGGTTCTGCAGGGCGCGCAGGATGTCGCGCACACCGCTCTCACCGTACTCCCGGTAGATGTTGTCGAGGGCGTCGATCCATTCCTGGCGATCGTCGGCCAACTCATCGATAAAACTGGGTAGAGGGTGTACAGACATGGGGCTTCCCGGAACCACTGGACAGAGAGCACAGTATAAGGATAGCTCCGATTCGAGGATTGCAAATATCGCTCTACAGGTGGTCTAATTGGCAATATTCATGAATTTTAAATTGACGTATTGAAATAATATTGCGCCATGGACCTCGACCGTACCGATTACCGCATTCTTCACCACATCCAGAACAACGCCCGCATCAGCAATGTCGACCTGGCCGAAGCCGTGGGGCTCTCCCCCGCGCCCTGCCTGCGCCGGGTTCGGGCCCTGGAGGAAGCCGGGGTGATCAGGCGCTACGCCGGCATTGTCGATGCCGGTGCCGTCGGTCTGCCGATTTCCATTTTCATCAACGTTTCCCTGGAGCGCCAGGAGCGCAGCCACCTGGAGGACTTCGAGACCAGCATCCGCGCCAACCCGGAAGTGATGGAGTGCTACCTCATGACCGGCAGCAGCGACTACCTGGTGCGCATCGTGGTGCCGGACCTGCAGTCCTACGAGCGCTTCCTCGCCGACAAGCTGACCCGTATACCGGGCGTGGCCAATATCCAGTCGAGCTTTGCCCTGAAGCAGGTGGTCTATAACACGGAGCTACCCCTGCAGGAGCGCATCTAGAGCACCTGCACTATGCTAGAGCCATAACCCCGAGGAGAGCTTACACATGGCGATCGAACCCGGCCCCTACAACCTCAACGGCGTACCGTTCATCCTCGGCCCCGACGGCAGTGGCACCCCCAAACCGATGAGTCCGCGTTTTTACGAGGAACTGGACGTGGACTTCGACGGCTTTGCCGGGCATGTGCTGGTACAGCGCTTTGCCTTCGAGAATCCCTGGCCCACCTGGGAAGTGCACCCGGCAGGCGACGAAATGGTCTACCTGCTCAGCGGCGATACCGACTTCGTATTCTGGGTGGATGAGACCGAGGAAGTGCTGCGGGTCAACGAGCCCGGCTCCTACGTCATCGTGCCGCGGGGCACCTGGCACACGGCCCGACCCCACGCACCCACTGACATGCTGTTCTTCACCCCGGGCGAAGGTACGCTCAATGCAGAGCAGCCGGGGTAAGCCGTGAACTGGAGAACACTCACACTGGCATCGCTGGCGATCTCGCTGAACAGCGCCTGTACGACGCCTGGTACCAGCGATGAAGTACCCGCACCTGCACCAATAATTGACGAGGGTGCGGAAGCCCGGCGCTGCATCAGCCTGTCGCAGATTTCCAATGTCAGGGTAATCGGTGACCGCAGCATCGAGTTCAAAATGTACGGCGGTAAAAACTATATCAACATACTGCCCCACAAGTGCCCTGGCCTGCGGCCGGGCCGCCCCTTCATGTACCGCACGTCACTCAACAAGCTCTGCGACATGGACCTGATTACCCTGCTCGATACCGGCGGGTACGGCATGCGGCCGCTGGCATCCTGCGGCCTCGGTCGCTTCGAGCCGCTGATCGTCGGCGGTGAAGCGATACCCGGCGAGGACGAGTGAGCGCTGGCGGCGATCGCGGATAGGGCAATATGAAGATTGCCGTGATCGTAAAGCCGCCCCGCACGCACAAGCAACGGCTCACTGATGAACTCGCACTGCTTCAACAAGGCTTGCCGGGGGCGGACATCCGCATCCTCGAGAGCGAGTACGCGGGGCACGCCATCGAACTCAGCCGCGCCGCGACTGCTGACGCCGACTGCATCATCGCTGCCGGCGGTGACGGGACACTGAACGAAGTCGTCAATGGCTGCCTGCAGGCGCAACACCAAAATCCAGAGATAAAGCCACCGCTTGTCGCCGTGCTGGCTTACGGCACCGCCAACGATTTCATCAAGTCGGCAGGGCTGAGTGGGCGGATGGAACAGCTGATTTCAATGCTGGCGGCCGGTCACTCTCGACGCATCGACGTGGGCTACGTCCACTACAGGGAGGCGAGCGGGAAACCTGCCGAGCGCTACTTTCTCAACGAGGCCAGTGTCGGTATTGGCGCAGACGTGGCGCGGCGGGTCAATCGCGGCCGGCGGCGCCTGGGCGCCACACTCACCTTCATTCGTTCGATCCTGCTGACCTTTCGCAAGTACAGGAAACCCCTCTGCTCGGTGAGCTCAGATACACAGCGAGATCGGGAGGGGAGACTACTGGCGCTGGTTGCTGCCAATGGGCGTTATTTCGGCTCCGGCCTCTGTATTGCACCGCGGGCAGAGCTGGACGACGGCAAGCTGAGCTGTACGCGGATCGGCGATGTCACTATCCAGGAGTTTCTTCAAAATCTGCGACGGCTGAAGCGGGGCATCGCAATTGCACACCCGCAGGTCAGCTACGCAACAGCCAGGAAGATCGAGGTAAGCACCATCAACGGACCCTGCCCGGTCGAGGCTGACGGGGAATTCCTGGGCTATACGCCAGCGCGCGTCGAAGTTCTACCGCGGCGACTGCGCCTGCTGATGTGAACAGTGACTGCGCTGGCTTTGTGTCAGGCGGCGGTAAAGGCGTTATCCACTACCATTTCACTGCCGTTGACGTGACTGGATTCCTCCGAGGCGAGGTATACCACCATCCAGCCGATATCCTCGGGTTCACCCATGGAGGCGCCGCCATCGGCCAACAGTTCCAGGTCGGAAGAGTCGGCATCGGCAATCGCTTTCTGCCCCATGGGGGTGTTGATACCTCCCGGGTGAATGGAATTGCAGCGCACCGGGTAACCCTTCTGCTGGCAGTGCAGCGCCACCGTCTTGGTGAGTGAGCGGATGGCGCCTTTTGAAGCAGTGTAGGCCGCGTACAGTGGCACACCCACCAGGGCTGCCATCGAAGACATATTGATTATCGAACCGCCGCGCTCCTTCATCGCCGCTATACCGTATTTGCAGCCGAGGAACACGCTGGTGCTGTTGACTTTCTGGATATGGTCCCACTGCGCGAGGGAGGTATTCTCGATAGTGGCCAGCACGGCGATACCGGCATTGTTTACCAGCACATCGACAGTGCCGAACTCGGCTTCTGCCGCGGCAAAGAGCGACTGCCAGTCGGACTCCTCGCCCACATCGCAATGCACGTAGATTGCCGCCGGTAAAGATTCCGCCAGGGCCTGGCCCGCGGCATCGTCGATATCCGCCAGCACCAGCCGGGCGCCTTCGGCGGCCAGCAATTCAGCGCTGCACTTACCCAGGCCGCTGGCGGCGCCGGTGACGATGCATACCTTATCTTTAACCCGTGGCAATAATCCGGCCCTCGTGCTTGCGGAGGTTTACCGGGTAGGCACTTTGCTGGGCCAGGCCGGTAATCCGGTCGTAGCGTTCGTGCCCCGGGATCAGGAGCTGCACGTTGGTGCCCTTTTCCTCTACCGGCCGGTCATCGGCGGGGTCACCCCAGCCGTGGGCAATACCGAGAGTGCCCTCGGCAACCTCAGCGCTCATTTCCAGGATACCCTCGACCTGGCCGAAACCACTGTCGATGATCACGCACTCGCCGTCGCTGAAACCGAAGTTGGCCAGGTCCTCAGCGGAGATCAGTACCGGGTTGTAGGGACGCTTCTTCTCGGCCCTGGGCAGGTTGTGGCCGGTGGTGCAGTACACCTCGGGCATGCGGTAGGTAATGGCCCGGAACTGGAAGTTGCCATCACCGGCATAGCCGCCGGCAGTGGGCATGGGTTCGGCTCGAACGAGGCGCAGCTCTTCCATGGCTTCCGGGTGACCCACGGCGATGCGCTTGTCCGCATGACCGATCATATTCGGAATCACTCCGCCCACCTCGGTGGTGCGTTCACCATAGAGTTTGCCGCTGGGGTTTTCCTTGAGGTCATCGAAAGGAATCCGGGCACTGGAATTCAATGCCCGCATGATCTCTTCCGCCTCGGGTTTGCGGTCCTCGGGCAGCCCCTTGATCCTGGGGTGTATCCCCAGGCGCTCACCCACTTCCCAGAAGAAGTCCCACTCCTCGATGGTTCCCGGCGGCGGCTCGACCAGCTTGTCGGTGTACTGCATATAGGGCTGCGGGTAGAACATGTTCATCATGTGCGGGATGTCGTTCCGCTCGAAGGGATGCTTCACCGCCATGACGTAGTCCGCATATTTCGCCGTGGCGGATTCAAACAGGTCCAGGCAGACCAGAAGGTCGAGGTCCTGCAAGGCACGAACGGTTTTCTCCGTGTCACTGAGCACCAGCGCCGGGTTGCCGCCATTGACGATCAGGGCGCGAATCTGCCCCTCACCCTCGGTAAGGATCTCGTCCGCCAGGGTATTGGTGGGCATTTCGTTGTAGCCAAACAGACCCGAGATACCCTGTATCCCGCGGATGCGCGACACCTCTCCGCTGAAAGTCGGCAGCGGAATCGGGCCCATATCGGGCGGGAAAGGTTGTGACAAGGCACCGGTAATCCGGGTCATGCCACCGCGACGGTCGTAGCGGCCGCAGATAGCATTCAGGGTCCACACCAGTTGTACGCAGAGATTCTGGTGGGCTGCCATGTGCAGACCGGTGCCGGTCTGGGCCGCGCCGCTCTCTGCGGTGGCAAATACCCTCGCGCCTTCGACGATGGTTTCCATCGGCACTGTTGTGCGCTGCTGGGCGTACTCCAGGTCGAAATCCGCCACTGAGGCCTTCAGCTCCTCGAAGCCGCTGCAGTAGGCCTCCACGTAATCCTTGTCGTACCACTCCTTGTCGATCACGACCTTGATCATGGCAGCCAGCAGGGTGGCATCCTCGCCGGGCTTGACCTGCAGGTGTACGTGCGCGCGGCGTGCCACATCGCACTTGCGCGGGTCGATGACCACCAGTTTCATGCCACGGTTCAGGGCATCCTTGAGCCGGGTAGACGGGTTGGACTGGGGCATGGTCCAGAGGTGGGACACGGTGGGATTGGTGGCCACGTACATAGCCACCTCGGAATGCTCGATATCTGGCGACCCGAAGGGCATGGGCGCACCGAACAACCTGCCGGTAGCAATCGAGAGGGCCGGGGAATCGATCGTATAGGAGGTATACATGCTCCGCGAACCAAGTGCTTCCAGCCACTTGCCCACAAACCAGGGACCACCGGCGGCGGTCCGGTGTCCGCCACAGCCTGAATAGACCGCCACCGCATGCGGTCCGTGCTCATCGATGATGCGGCGCAGGCGATCACTGATATCGTCCAGTGCTTCGGTGGTGTCCACCGGGCTCAAGCCCTCGGGGCCGCGTTTCTGGCAGGCCAGCAGGCGCTCAGGGTGGTTGATCCGGTCGACCTCGCTGCGTCCCTTGGGGCAGGTATAGCCTTCGGAAATGGGATTGTCGCGATCGCCGCGCACCGCCACCACGCGGTCGTCGGCGACGTCTACTTCCATGCCACAGAACACATGGCAGAAACGGCAGAATGTTTTTTTGGTATCCACTGCCTGGTTCATCGCTGCTCTCTCCCGCGGGGGGCGCATCGCGCCGGGATCCCGCTAAAGTGTGGGTCTAAAAGTGCCGATAAACACTAGCACAGGAAGTTTTGCAAAAACAATCAGCTTTGACGGTATTTTGAGGAGGCTAGTGGGTCATAACTTCTGCGACTTCCCATACGGGCGGGCAGGAGTATACTTGGGCCCAATAAAGTAGCGATGAGACGATTCCTGGTGGTTTCAACGCGGTTCCTGATAATTGTGTTTGCTATAAGCTGGTGCGGCCTGATAACTGCCGACCCCAGGCACACCGCAATCGCCAGTTCCGCCGTCACCCGTATCAGCCTGACCATCCTGCCCCGGGTAGAGGTTGAAAGAGTCCACCATGTCACGCTCGAGTCCAGTGAACACATGGCCGTCACTCACACCGACGCCCTCTGCCTGAGCAGCGTCGGCACCACCGAGTACACGGTAACTACCGAAGGGCGCACCGGCATTCCGCTGCAACTGCTGCCCAATAGCCAGGGCAATTGCAGCAATGCAAACAGTATTGCCTACGGCCTCGATCTTCCCGTCGATAACCCCGCCAGCGAGGGCTTCGGCGAACCGCTCACCGTGCTAGTGAGCGCCGAGTGACGGCACGCTTCTTCCTCCACATCTTCCTGGTTATCGCATGCACTGTTTCAATCGGTGCATCGATGGATGCGACAGCCCAGGGCGGTCGCGGCATGGTCCTGAACCGTTCGATTGTGGTATTCAAACCGGACCAGGCGCCGCGGGAAGACGTGGCGATTCTCAACGAGGACGAGGAAAACCTTTACGTCAAAATCGACATCCTGGAGATACGCAACCCGGGCACGGAGGAGGAAGACCGGGTCAAGATTACCGACCCCAGCCAGTCGAAACTGGTGGTAACCCCCAACCGGCTGGTGATTCCGCCGCTGGGCCGCAAGACCGTCCGCCTGGTGAACCTGGAGCCCAGCGACGAAGAGCGCATCTACCGGATCAATGTCACCCCCGTGCTACCGCCACTGGAGAATCCGGAATCCAGCGTGGTACGCATTGTGGTTGCCTACCAGCTACTGGTAATCATCCAGCCACAGCAGCCGGTCGAGGACCTGCAGGTCAGTCGCAATGATCGCAACCTGGTGTTCGAAAACCGGGGCAACACCAATATCCTTATCGGCGAAGGCACACAGTGCGATGAAAAGGGCGGTAACTGCCTCGAGCTACCCACCAAGCGCATCTACGCGGGCAATCGCTTCGAGGTTGAACTGACGCGAGACACCCCGGTTAGCTACAAACTCACGGCCAGCGATGTCACCCGACAGGCGGTATACGAGTAACACATTCACACCTCCAGGCCAGCGAGTGATCGCGCGACTGCTGCTTAGCGTCGCGGTCACCATGCTGTGGCCGAGCCACCTGACCCTCGCGGCGAGCAAGGTGCCCCCGGGCTTCGAGGCGCTGCTGGAAAAGCAAACCACCCTGCTGGATGTCTACTTCGCCAACGAGTTCCTGATGACCACGCCGGCGGAGTTCAATACCGATGAGGTGGAGTTCATAGATCCCGCCGCGGTGGCCAAGCGCCTGCCGCGTGTGGTCGATCGGAGAATCGTGCAGGAAGCCCTCACCGGCCCCCTGGGGGCCAACGCCCAACTGCGCTGCTACACCCGCGAGCAACCCAATTGTGGCGTGCTCGAACCGGAAGTGGCCGGCATTATTTTTAACGAGGACCGCTTCCGGGTCGATATATTCGTCAACCGCGAGTACCTCAGCCTGCAAACCATACCCACTCGCACCTTTCTGCCGCCGTCGGAGACCGGCTGGTCGTTCCTGCAAAATTTTGCCACAGCCTTCGCCGGTGACGAAGACGACTCTTTCGACAGCTACACCTTCAACGCCTCCAGCATGCTGTCCCACGAGGAAACCCGTTTCCTGATCACCACCAACTATTCCAATATCGGCGACTGGACTGCCGACGACATCCTGGTGCGGCGCGACTTCGAGGGACGCGAACACCAACTCGGCTATTTTCGCACCGTCAACGATGCCAGCCTGCGGTTCATCCCGGAGTTCAGCCTGCGCGGGCTCCGCACGGCGAGCACGCTGGATACGCGCACTGACCTGGAATCATCGACCGGACACGAGCTGACTATTTTCCTGGTCAACCGCTCCCGCGTCTCCCTGTTCAAGGACGGGCGGCTGGTCAGTTCGCGCAACTACGATGCAGGTAACCAGGTTATCGACACAACGCGCCTGCCCAACGGCGCTTACCCGGTCATCATACGCATCGAGGACGCCAGCGGCCGCACCCGGGAAGAGGAGCGTTTCTACGTCAAGAGCAGCCGCTTCCCGCCCAGGGACCAGTTACTCTGGGGTGTGGAAGTGGGTGAGGAAGTCATTAGAAACAGTGAAGACTTTATCCCGGAGGGCACAGACAACCTGTTCGGTCGCGTCAGCCTGAGCAAGCGCATCAGCGACAGCATGGCCCTGAACGGTGGTGTAGCTGCCCGCGACGATGATGGCATCCTCGAGTTCGGCATCGACCGGCTGGACCAGTATTACGACCTGCAGCTGAATACCGCCATCAGCAGTGATGAAGGCTATGGCTTCAGCGCCAATGCCCGCACCCGCTGGGGGGATATCACCCTGAGTGGTGACTACCGGGAAACCTGGGCCGACAACGACCTGCGCGACGAGCTCGACCCGGAAAACCCGCCGAGCGAGAACGACCTGGATCGTTTCAGTGCGTCGGGAGTAACCTGGTTCGCCGAGGACAGCCGCCAGTGGTCCACGATGCTGACCTGGTATTACCGCGGCGGTACCCTGCAGCTCAATGCGCGCAATACCCGGCTCACCGGGCAACCCAACACCAAAGAGTATTCCCTCTCCTATTTCTACCCGCTACTGCGCACCGGCAAGTACCGCCTCGACATGGACTTTGAGGCCAGCGAATTCAACGACCTGACACAAGTGCTCTTGTCATTCAGGTTTCGCTGGGACGAGGGTAACTTCAACAACACGACAGGCAGCCAGTACCAGTACCGGGAACTGGATGACGGCAAGTCGGACAATGACCTGGAGTTCGAGGCCAGCACGGTCTGGCGCGATCGCTCCCCGGAGGCACGCGACCTCAGCATCAATGCCAGAATGAGCCACCGCAGCGACTTTGACGATGCCACCGCCGGCATGGAGTGGATCGGTCGCTACGGGGAGCTGGAGTCGGAAGTGCGGCACGAACGCCAGGACGACTTCAACCGCACTTCCTGGGTGGGCGGCTACTACAGCAGCTTTGCCTGGACCCGAAGCGGAGTGGCACTGGGGGGCGAGGAACAATCCCGCAGCGCCGTCCTGATCAACCTGACCGGGGAGGACACCGGCGATGTCTATTTCGATGTGCTGATCGATGGCAACAAGCGCGGTACCGCCAGGGTCGGGGGTCGCAACCTGATTACAGTCCGGCCTTTCGAAACCTACGAGGTGCAGATCATCCCCCGCGGAGATGGTTTCGTCAGCTTCGACGAACGGCGTGAGAGCGTCACCCTCTACCCAGGCAACGTGGCTACCCTGACCTGGGACGTAAGTCCCGTCGACGTCCTGTTCGGGCGTCTGCTGGATCAATCCGGTGAACCCGTCAGCAATGCTGTACTGCGCGGCGCCTCGGGCCTCGCCATGACCGATGAAAACGGCTTCTTCCAGGCCGAGATCAAGTCCAGTGTTACTTCACTGCAGGCTGAGACGCGGGAGGTGGAATGCGATTTCAACTTGCCCGACTACGATTCAGTCAACGGTATCGCGCTAATAGGCACCCTGCACTGCACAACCCGCCCGAAGGAGGCCTAGATTGGTGCGACAGTGATCGTAAGCTGGTCACCGTAGGAGCCCGCACCGACAGATTCCAGGGGGGTTAAGGTGCGGACATAAATGGCGGCGTTATCACCCACACAGGCCGGCTGCACCGTGAATACCCCCTGGGCGACACCGTGTGTCAGCGACAGTCCACTGGATGCATCCGTACCCTCGGCGAATAGCACCTCGTAGGCAATGATGTCAGTGCCGTCGGTGATAGTGAAAGCACCGGAACCCCCGGTTGCCGTTATCTGGTACTGGGGCGCTGTGCCACAGACGTTGAAGGATTCGTTGGCCGTGAGATTGGCGGCGATACCGTCCCAGCTGCCCAGGTCGACATCGTCGAGGAAGTTCAGCTGGATCCAGTCAACATTGATGACCAGGACGATATCCAGCGTACCGCTGGCAGTCTCGCCGGTAGTCAGGTTGGTATGGGTGATATTAAGGGTCGCCTGGTAGGTACCGGGCAACATGCCCAGCATGTCAGCCTCGGCAACAAATACCTCGAAGCGCGACTGTCGATTGCAGTTACTGATCCGCCTGCCACGGAAATTGCCGTAGGGCGTGCCGGGCACGGGCATGGCCAGGGGTGCCCGGTTGCGGTACTGGTAGGCCAGGCTGAAGGGGATCGTGGCCGATGTTGTCGTCTCGGTGAGCTCGAAGTTGGGGTTACCGATCACATTGGCAGTGACGGAGTAGCGCCTGATTCGGCCCTCGCCCGGCGGATCCCCGCCCCTGTCCCGGGTAGCCACGACACACATGGTGCCGCTGTACTCGACGACGTCCCCCACGCCATTCCAGTTACCGCTGACCGGTCCCGGATAGGCCGGCACCGAGATATAGCTCCAGGCAGGGCTTGCCAGTAATGCACCCAGCAGTACCAGGTATCGCAAGCATCCTGCAAGCGGGGCGCGTGTCTTGGCGTGGACATTAGTCACTGCAAGCGTACCAATCGTCAGAAATAAAAAAGGGCCTGGCGCAACGCGGCAGGCCCTAATTGTACCGCGAAAGTTTCTTATTCGACGGTAACGGTCACAGTCAGGTCACCGGTGTAGGTGCCAGCCGCGGCTGCATCGGCAGTCGCCTGGGCCACACGCACCTCGATCTCTGCAGTGATACCGGAAGCACAGACCGGGTGACTGTTGGCCGTCTGCGAAGGCAAAGACGTTCCCGGCGTGGGGTAAGCTACCAGCGCAGCCGTGGAGTCCATGTTGTAAGCCACCGTGTAGGCCATATCGACAGCACCGTTGTCGATCAGGAAGTCGGTCGTAGCAGTCGTACCACCGTCGCCTTCGATTTCGATCGCGTAGGTACCGGCACCGCCGCCGTTGCGGTAAACGCAAAAGGTGTCAGCGGCAACCATGTCAGCGGGAGCGGCCGGGTCATAAGTACCCAGGTCCAGCTGGTCGGAGGCATCACCCAGGCCCGTAATACGAACCATGGAAGGGATCACACCGCGCACCTGCGCCGTGGCGGCAGAACTGGTCGTGGACATCTGACCGTTGGCCGCAAAAGTGCCCGCACTCGCCACCAGGGCGCCAAGGGCAGTCAGTTTTACTACTTGCTTCATGTTCATGTTTCTCTCCAAAAAAAAGCTTGTTGATTAGCTTGTAGGATCCATTATTCAGTTAATTGACACCCCGACAATAAAAAGGCGCTCAATCTGTGACGTGGTTCCGACACCCAGTCAAAACTGTGACGTGGGTCCGCCTTTTCCGGCAATTTTCACTCCTTAAGCCTATGATTTTTATCTGAAAATAGAGGTGGTAAAAACAGGTTTCCCATGGCATTTTGAGCCCCGATGAGAGCGCTAATAATCCTTCTCGCCAGCCTGTTTGGCCTGTTAACGGTGGCAGGCATCGCCGGCTGCCAGAGTGCTGCCGCACCCCCCTGCCCCTTCGAAGGCGAGGAGGAAATTGCGCCCAGCGCCGGCTGTTTTCTTCTGGAGGATGATGGCTTATTGATGGTGCAGGGCCTGAACGGGAAGATCAGCTTGCCCGGCGGCAGCAGCCAGCCCGGCGAATCCGCCCAGTGCACCGCCTACCGGGAAACCTGGGAGGAAACGGGACTGCGGCTGATCCCCGGCGAACGCCTGGCGGTATTCGATACCGGCTTTCACCTTTACAGCTGTGAGCGCGACGAACAATCGGGCGATATCGACCCACCGCCGCGGCTTGAGGTACGTGCTGCCTTTTACCTGACTCCCGACAGATGGGCCGAGTACGAATGGCGCTTTCCGGACCAGGCCCAGCTGCTGGAGAAAATCGAGAAACTGAAGGAAGAAAAATCCCCGGCCGGGTACGACGCCACTACCGAGGCGACGATGACGCCCTGAGTCGGGCAGTCAGAATGTCAGGGTAAACTTTGCCCCGCCGCTGGCACTGCTGCCCAGCACCGCGGTACCGCCATGGGCAAGCATCACCTGGCGGGTGAGCGCCAGGCCGACACCGGAACCCTCGCGCTTGGTGGTAAAGAAAGGAACAAAGATCTTGCTGGCGATTTCTTCGTCGATGCCGGGACCGTTATCTGACACCTCCAGGCTGACATGTCCGTTGCGGTTGAGGCCGGCGCGCAACTCCACCCGCGGCGACTCTCTCTCGGCGAGTGCCTGCTCGGCATTTTTGAGCAGGTTCAACAGCACCTGCTCCAGCATGTCCGGGTCGGCATTCAATTCCAGGCTGTTCGGTTCGACCCGCACCGAAAGCTCTATAGCTTTCTCTTCCCAGTCTGTCGCCACCAGTTGCGCGGCACTGTTTATCAGCTCGTTCACTTTGAGCGACTGCTTATTCGGCGGCGGCAGGCGGGTCAGCTGGCGGTAGCTCTGTACGAATTGCATCAGGCCATCCGAACGCCGCGCCACGGTTTCCACCGCGCTCTTTACATCCGATAACTCTTCGACGACCTCGGGGTAATCCGAGACTTTACCGGTGGCGTCTTCGACCAGGTCGGTGGCGGTTTTCGCGAGGGAGGCCACCGGCGTAATGCTGTTCATGATCTCGTGGGTGAGAACCCGCACCAGGTCCTGCCAGGCCTGCAGTTGCACACCATCCAGTTCGCTCTGGATATTCTGCAGGCTGACCAGCCGCTCGACCTGGCCCGCAATCGCTATCTCGGTAGCTGAGACAGTCAGCCGCTGCTCCACGCCATCGACCAGGTAGACCGCCAGGCGGCGCTCGCCCGGCGCCACCGCCTCAACGTGTCGGTAGAAGTCATCGCCGAATGTGCGCAGGTCTTCCAGGTGCTCGACCCTGACACTACCGAACAGCCGCCGTGCGGCATTGTTGTGTAACTGCACCTTGCCATCCTGGTGCAATGACAGCAGCGGTACCGGCACATGCTCCATCAGCGCCTTGAGATGGCGCAGGGTTTGTTCCTGCTGGGTACGCAGCTCCTGGAAGCGTTCGATAATGTCGGTGAACACCTCGCCGAGTTCTTCGAAGCCGGCACCGACCTTCTGCATGTGGAACCGCTGGCCAAAATCCGCGTAGCGGATTGCATCGAGAAACCGCGTCAGCTCGGCATTGGTGCGGCTGACAAAGCTCAGCATCTCGAACAGTTGCAGGATTGCCAGGCCACACAGCAGCAGGCGTAAGGTGGGATAACCGGGCACCACGATCAGGTAGATCATTGCCCACAGCACAGGGATCAGGAAAGCGACCCGTAGACCCAGGCGCAGGGAAAAGTTTTTAAAGCCCATGTTTTTCCATGCGCCGGTAGAGCGCAGCGCGGGTCAGGCCCAGATCCTTTGCTGCGTGGCTGATATTGTAGCGGTGTCGTTTCAGGGCGGTCTCGATGACACGCTTCTCAATGTGCTCGAGATTCAGGCCGTAGCCACCATCCCCCTCGATCTCATCCACCGGGGATGGGGCGCTGCCCGGTGCATCACCCGCGGCTCCGGACAGCTGCAGATCGCCCAGTTCGTAGGCCCCGTTATCCGCCAGGATCACCGCGCGTTCGATGGCATGACGCAGTGCCCGCACATTGCCTGGCCAGTGGTAGGCCTCCATCGCCGCCAATGCCTGGGAAGAAAACTGCAGTTCGGGTTTGTGGTATTTGCGGGCGTAGAGCCCGGCGTAGTATGTCGCTATCTCGGCGATATCCTCGCGCCGGTCCCGCAGCGGCGGCAGGGTCAATTCCACCGTATTGAGTCGGAACAACAGGTCCTGGCGAAAGCGGCTCTCATCGGCCAGTTGATCGCGGGGCACATTGGTGGCGGAGATCACCCGCACGTCGATCGGCACGGCCTCGTTTCTGCCTACCGGTGTCACCTCACGCTGCTCCAGTACCGTCAGCAGCTTGGCCTGCAGGTGCAGCGGGATATTGCCAATCTCGTCCAGGAACAGGGTGCCGCCGTTGGCCGCCTCCAGGCGTCCGACGCGATCCTCGGTCGCGCCGGTGAAGGCGCCCTTGCGGTGCCCGAACAGTTCCGACTCGAACAGGGTTTCAGACACGGCGCCCAGGTCGACGGCCATGAAAACACCCTCTGCACGATGGCTGCGCTGGTGCAGGAGACGAGCCGCCAATTCCTTGCCGGTGCCATTCTCTCCCATGATCAGGATATTGGCATCGGTGGGTGCAGAGCGTTCGATCAATGACAGCACCTGCTTGATGGCCGGCGAGCTGCCCATCAGGGTCTGCTCGCTGCCGGCGGTGGCTGACACCAGCGCCCGGTTACTGCGTTTGAGGGATTCCGCTTCGGCGCGGCTGGCGCGGAGTTTCACCGCCGCCGACAGGGTGGCGATCACTTTCTCGTTCTGCCAGGGCTTGGCGACAAAATCAGTGGCGCCATGTTTCATGGCCTCCACCGCGAGATCCATGCTGCCGTGGGCGGTGATCATGACTACCACCGCGTCCGGATCCAGCTCGAGGATGCGCGACAACCACAGGAATCCCTGCTCACCACTGCTCTCGCCGGGAGAAAAGTTCATGTCCAGCAGGATCGCATCGAAGTTATTGGCACTGAGCAGGCCGGGGATCTGCTCAGGGTCGCTGCAGCCCTGTACGTAACCGAACTCCCGCTTGAGCAGCAATTTGCCCGCGGTGAGTATGTCCTCATCGTCGTCAACTATCAGGATATTGTGCTTTTGGTCGGTCACAGGGCCCTCCCAGGTGTTCACAATCGTACAGTAGGTGTTCGTTTTCGTACACTAAAAAGCGCGATCGCAGCCCGCAATTCTCATTTTATCTATACATTTCAAATACTTATGAAACTGGCCCGGGTATTGCTCTACCTACACTGAATGCGAACAAAAGCGCCATTCGGGCGCAATGAGAGCAAGCATGGGCACCATCAGCACAATGGAAAAAGCCAGCGGTAACGAAACACCTGCCGCGCCGGCCGGTGCCGCCATGGACCGCGTGATCGAGAAGAAGCGGCTGCCGGTATCGGTGCCGGCAATAAGCGCAGTCACGGTGGTGGTCGGGCTGCTGGTCTGGTACCTGTTTGCCTCACCCATGGGCCGCAGCCTGACCGTGGCCGATAACCGGCTGATGCTGTCCCCGGTCGAATCCGGCATCTTCGAAGACAGCATCCCGGTTCGCGCCCGGGTGGCGCCATTGAAAACCGTATTCCTGGACGCGGTGCAGGGCGGCCGGGTCGAGGAGGTGCTGGTGGAGGACGGCGCCTCGGTGAGCGCCGGCCAACCGATTGCCCGCCTCTCCAACTCCGACCTGCAACTCAGCGTCATGAGCACCGAATCGCGGGTGATGGAACAACTCAACAGCATGCGCGACCAGGAACTACGGCTTGAGCAGAACCGGCTTTCACACAAGCGCACCCTGGTCAACGTGGACTACGAAATCAAGCGGCTGTCCCGGGAAATTGCCCGCCAGGAAGAACTACTGGCCAAGGGGCTTGCCGCCCAGTCCAACCACGAGGACCTGGTTGACGAGCTCGAATACAACCGGGCCCTGCGCGTGGTTACCCTGGAAAGCCAGGCCTCCGACGAGCGCCTGATGGTGAAGCAGTTGCAGTTCTTCAAGGACAACACGGCAGTCATGGAAGAGAACCTGCGCTTCGCCCGCGAAAGCCTGGAGGAACTGCTGGTGCGCGCCCCCGTCGAGGGCAAGCTGTCCGGCTTCGACCTGGAGATCGGGCAGAACATTCCCCGGGGAACCCGCATCGGCCAGATCGACACCGCCGAGCAGTTCAAACTCTCCGCCAATATCGACGAGTTCTACCTCAATCGCGTGGACATCGACCAGACTGTCAGCTTCGAGCGCGACCGCCGCGACTACGAACTGCGCGTGTCGAAAATCTATCCCAATGTGGAAGCCGGGCAGTTCGAGATCGATATGCAATTCCTGGAGGCCGCACCCCGTGACCTGCGCCGTGGACAGACTATCCAGGCCACCCTGACCCTGGGTGATTCCAGCGAGGCGCTGCTCATCCCGAATGGCTCCTTCTTCCAGGACACCGGCGGCAAGTGGATCTTCGTCGCCAGTCCCGACGGCAGTACCGCGGTAAAACGCACAGTACAGCTCGGGCGCCGTAATACCCGTTACATCGAGGTGCTCGACGGCCTCGAGGCCGGAGAAACAGTGATCACTTCGCCCTACAGCGGGTTCCGCGATATGGACCTGCTGGTCCTGAAAAAATCAGACACCCAATAATCCCATCCCATGGAGAGGACCTTGCAATGCTGAACCTCAATAATCTGTCAAAAGTCTATCGCACCGAGGAAGTCGAAACGGTGGCTCTCAACGCCGTCAACATCGGCATCGAGCAGGGCGAGTTTGTCGCCGTGATGGGCCCTTCCGGCTGTGGGAAATCCACACTGCTAAATGTCATCGGTATGCTCGACAGTCCGACGGATGGCGAGTACCTGTTCATGGGCCAGGATGTTTCAGACTTCGGCGAGGGCAGGCTTAGCGAGATCCGCAAACAGAACATCGGCTTCATCTTCCAGAACTTCAACCTGATCGACGAGCTGAGCGTGCAGGAAAACATCGAGCTGGCGCTGCTCTACCACGACATCAGCGGTAAGGAACGCAAGCACCGCATCGAGCAGGTCATGGACAAGGTAGGCATCGCCCACCGCGCCAAACACCGTCCCAGCCAGCTGTCCGGTGGCCAGCAGCAACGTGTCGCCGTGGCCCGGGCCGTGGTCGGGCACCAGTCGCTGATCCTCGCTGACGAACCGACCGGCAACCTGGACAGCGTGCACGGGCAGGAAGTCATGGAAATGCTGCAGGCGCTGAACGACGAGGGCACGACCATCGTCATGGTGACTCACTCGGCGGCACATGCAGATTACGCGCGGCGCACCATCAACCTGTTCGACGGCCATGTCGTCACCCAGAGCCTGCGCGCCGCCTAGCGCAATCCCTACCAGCGAGCGAACCAACAGGACAGCATTATGTATTCCAACTACGTGAAACTGGCACTGCGCAACATGGCGAAAAATCGCCTCTATGCCTTTATCAATATTACCGGCCTCGCCATTGGCCTCGCGGTATTTCTCTTCGGCTCGATACTGGCCGGCTACGAGCGCGACCACGACAGCATGTTCAGCCAGCGCGACCGGATCTTCATCGCCGGCAGCGTATTCGGTCCCGAAGCCGAGATCGGCGTACTGGAGACCGATAGCATCTACACCTCGATGGCACCGCGAATTCGCAACGAGGCCGGTGCCGTGGAAGCGGTGGCGCGCACGGTTACCCGTGAATTCCTGATCTCGGTGGCCGGCACCAATGACAGCTACTACCAGACGGTTTCCTTCGCCGACCCGGACCTGACGCGGATTTTCGATTTCCGTTACCTCTACGGCGGCGAGACCGCCATCGACAGTCCCAACGGCATCGTGCTCAGTGAGTCGATCGCACAAAAATTCTTCGGGCGCAGCGACGTGGTGGGGGAAGTGCTTTCGCTGGACCACGAACATGACTTCCGGGTGACGGCGGTGATCGAGAATATCCCTGCAGACAGCCACTATAATTCCAGCCTGATCCAGGAGCGTGGCGACCGCATCTTCGCACCCCTGGTCCGGCTGCAGAGCATCCAGGATTTCGAGTTCGACGAGGACTGGGGCAACCTGTCAATGGGCGACATGACCTACATGCTGCTGCCGGAGGACAAGGACCAGCAGTGGCTGAGCGACCAGGTCAACGCCATTTACCAGCGTCACGCGCCCGAGGGCCAGCAGGAGTTCATTCCCACCCTGCGGGTGCGCCCCCTGGTTGAGGCAAATACCATGATCTGGGACGCCATGGGCGTACCCGCCATCGACACCGTCAGGTTGCTGGGCCTGCTGGTACTGATCATCGCCTGCGTCAATTACACCAACCTGGCAACCGCACAGAGCCTGGGTCGGGCACGCGAGGTGGGGCTGCGCAAGACCTTTGGCGCCGGCCAGGGCCAGCTGCTGGTGCAATTCCTGGTCGAGAGCCTGACCACGGCAGCCGTGGCATTGATACTTGCAGTAGCCTGCCTGGAACTGGTGGTGCCGGCCTTCAACCAGTGGGCCGACAAATCGGTTTCCCTGGCATACCTGGATATTGCACCCTTCCTGCTGCTGACCACCCTCACCGTGGGTGTTCTCGCCGGTGCCTATCCCGCCTGGCTGATCACCCGGGCCAGCCCTATCGACAGTCTCAGGAACAGTATGCTCAAGGGCAACCGGGGCAACCTGTTCCGCAGTTGCATGATCGGCGTCCAGTTTGCGATTTCGATCTTCATGCTAGCCGGTGTACTGGTGATGTACTTCCAGAACCAACAGGTGGAGAAATCCAGCAATATCTTTCCCAAGTCCAGCATTGTGGTCCTGGACCGCGTCAACGTGGAAGACATCCGCGAACGCCACGAGGTCCTGCGCCGGGCGCTGGTGGAACTGCCCGGGGTGGACAATGCCACCTACTCCAGCCAGGTACCCTTCGAGCAGAGCAACAGCTCCAACTCGGTAACCCGGGTCAAGGGTGACAACGCCGCCAGTGTCGTCATGAACCAGGTCGGTATCGACGAGGACTTCCTGGAAACCTATGACATTCCGCTACTCGGTGGCCGGACCCTGACCAGGAACATCGCCAACGACGTGCGCACCGAAGATTCGGAGCAGGTCAACGTGGTGATCAACCAGCTGGGCATCGAGACCCTGGGCTTCGAAAGCCCCGAGGAAGCACTTGGGCAGAGCTATTTCACGGCCCGGGATGAGGAGGACCCGGACGATGACCCGATTGTCCAGTTCACCATCGTCGGCTTCATTCCGGACCTGAACTTCCTGGGTCTGCACAACAAGATCAAGCCGATGGTATTCATACTGTCTCCCGAATTCACGCGCGTCGCCTCGCTGCGGGTCAGGACCGAGAACCTGAACCAGACCCTGCAGGATATCGAGCGGGTCTGGGAAGAGGTGATTCCGGACTACCCCATACAGCAGAGGTTCCTGGATGATGTCTTCGCCGACATCTACGTGATATTCCAGACCATGAACCGGGTACTGGCGGCTTTCGCGATGATCGCCCTGTCACTGGCACTGATCGGGCTGTTCGGCCTGGCAGCCTTCATGGCAGAGCGCCGCACCCGGGAGATCGGCATTCGCAAGGTACTGGGTGCCCGGGTTGACCAGATCGTGCGGCTGCTGGTGTGGCAGTTCTCAATCCCGGTCATGTGGTCCATGCTGGTGGCGATGCCGCTCGCGTATGTCGCCTCGGGTACCTACCTGAACTTCTTTTCCGAGCGTATCGACATGTTGCCGCTGATTATCGCCCTGGCCAGCGCCATGGGCTTGCTGACGGCCTGGCTGATCGTGGCCGGCCACGCGGTGAAGATCGCAACGGCAAGCCCCATCCACTCCCTGCGCTATGAGTGAGGCTCAGTAGTCCGACTGGGAGACGAGCTGAAATAGCAGCAAGCCCAGAACCGGCAGTATGACGAGTACCCCGGGCAAACCTGTCGCAGCTTGCCCGGGTTCGCTCACGCTGAGGCTGCCCACCCAGGCTACCCAGGCTCCAATCCAGGCTATGGCGTCCACCAGGGCGCCGCTGCTGTCGGTGAAAAACCCCGGCGAGCCGCCCAGGGACGCGAGGAACAACCAGGCGCCCCCGATTACCAGGAATACGGTACTGCGGGTAAACAATGGTCGCCTGAGGCGGCTCTGGACGCGATCGGAGAAGCCACTGTCGGCAATCAGCGCTGGTTGTTCAAGTAACCTGTCGAGCAGGTCCGGTTCTGTTTGTCCGTTCATGATGCTTTCTCCAGGGCTGGTGCAACCAGCCTCTCCCGCAGCCTTGCCTTGCCGCGGTTGATATGGGTCTTGACGGTACCGAGGGGCATTTTCAGGATTTCGGCGGCTTCGCTATGTGAGAAACCGAAACTGTGACAGAGCGTGATGGCGGCAACTTCATCGCTGCCCAGCTGGGCCATGGCTTTTTCCAGGTCGAGTTGTGCTGTGGAAACACCCTCGTAGCGCTCCTGCAGCAGTTCGAAGTGCTGCTGGTATTCGACGCTGACCTCACTACGCCGTTGCGAGCGGCGCTGGTGCTGCAGGAAATTGTTGTAGGCGATCTTGAACAACCAGGCGCCAAAGCGGCCGTCAGCGCCGAGACTGTCCAGCTTCCTGTATGCGGCGATAAAGCTGTCCTGGGCAATGTCGTCAGCCAGGTCATAGTCCTTGCAAAGCCTGACCAGGAAGGCGCGCAACCTGCCCTGGTGGACTTTGACCAGGGCGCCAAATGCCGCCGGGGACTTGTCGCCACGGGCCAGTTCCAGCAGTTGTTGTTCTCTATCCATTTGCACCCCGTAAGAAGTGCGCTAGGGCGATTCCCGCAAACGTAATTTACCGGCTATACCAAAGGCAATACCGAGAAAAACCGGGATCAGGCCCCAGATCGCCTCGCCCAAACCGACCTGCGCCCAGATACCCGCGGTCACGGGTATGCCTATCGCGAGCCATACCAGGGCCCATTTGTAGTCGGTCCTGTAGCTGGAAGCACCGTCGCTGAGCATCCTCAACATCTCGGCATCCAGTGTAGTCCCGAGCTCTACCAGCTTGACCAGGGCTTCCATTTTTTTGGTCTTGATCTTGAGAAAGACAATCCCTGCGGTTAGTGGCATCAAACCAAACAGCATCAGTACGGCCGCAAGGCCAATCATTTGTTCGTCCATCTTTATCTCCCGGTAGTGTCCAGTATATCTGTATAGATGCATGAAACAGGGCAATTGGATTCAAGATCGTGCAAACTGTCTCCAGGACGTACATCGAACCGACTGGACTATGACGACATCAAGCGGCACAGAACAACGGGTGGCCGGAGTACTCGGCGGCCTCGGCCCCGACGCCACGGTCGACTTCATGGCCAGGGTTATCACGGCAACGGATGCCACCAGCGACCAGGATCATATCCCCATGCTGGTCGACCACAATCCCCGGGTACCGAACCGGCACGCGGCCATCGGCGGCGGCGAGGATGACGTGGGGCCCGAGCTGGTCGCCATGGCACAGCGCCTGGAAGCCGCGGGCGCCGACTTCCTGGTAATGCCCTGCAATACCGCCCACGCCTGGGCCGGTGACATCGGCAGCGCGGTGAGCATTCCTTTTATCAGCATTATCGACGTGGTACTCGATGCACTGGGCAAACAATCTGCACGGCAGGTGGGAGTGATGGCTGCCGAGGGCTGCCTACGGGCCGGGCTCTACCAGGGAGCACTGGAGGCTGCCGGCTACGAACCCCTGACCTGGAGCGACAGCGAACTGGATACCTTTATGGCCCTGGTTTATCGCATCAAGGCCGGCGAGCGCGACGAAGAAATCCGCGGCGGGCTGTGCAAGCTTGCCGCGGATCTTGAATTCGCGGGCGCGGAGATACTGGTTGCCGGCTGCACGGAAATTCCCTTGTTCCTGGATGACAGTGATTTATCATTAACCCTGCTCTCCTCAACGGACCTGCTGGCAGAGCGCACCATAGAACTGGCGGGCGGCTCTGCCAGAACCGAGGACTGATCATGCATCTCTCCCGCTTTCCCAGGCTGCCCCTGGCCCACCTGCCCACACCGCTGGAATTCCTGCCGCGACTGACCGAGCGCCTGCGCGGACCCAACATTTACGTCAAACGCGACGACTGTACCGGCCTCGCCACCGGCGGCAACAAGACACGCAAGCTGGAATTCCTGGTTGCCGACGCCATTGCCCAAGGCGCAGAAACCCTGATCACCCAGGGTGCCGTGCAATCCAATCATGCCCGCCAGACCGCAGCTGCGGCCGCAGAACTGGGCATGGGTTGCGAACTCTTATTCGAGAACCGTATCAGCGAGCCAGGCGAGGAGTACCTGAACTCCGGTAATGTGCTGCTCGACCGTTTATTCGGCGCCAATATCCATCACTACCCGGGCGGCACCGACATGGACGCGGCTATGGAAGAACACGCCGCACGGCTGCGCGGCGAGGGTCACGAGCCCTATATCATTCCCGGCGGCGGTTCCAACCGGATCGGCGCGCTGGGTTACGTCAACTGCGCCCTGGAACTCTTATACCAGGCCAACGAGCAGCGCCTGCGCATAGACCACATCATCCACGCGACCGGAAGTGCCGGCACCCAGGCGGGACTGGTAACAGGTCTGCGGGCTACCAATTCGGGAATTCCGGTACTGGGCATCGGCGTCAATGCCCCAAAGGATGTCCAGGAAGAGCGGGTCTTCAAGCTGGCCGAGGAAACCGCGGACTATATCGGCGCAAACGGTTGTGTGAGACGCGAAGACATCGTCGCCAACTGCGACTACATCGGCGAGGGTTACGGTATTCCCACCGAGGGCATGAAAGCCGCACTGCTACTGCTGGCGCGGATGGAGGGCCTGCTGTTCGACCCGGTCTACAGCGGCAAGGCCCTGGCCGGTATGATCGACCTGGTCGAGCGCGGCGAATTCAGCGAGGACGAGAACATCGTCTTCATCCATACCGGTGGCAGCGCCGGACTGTTCGGCTACCTGGACCAGCTACTGGATAACGAGGCGGACTATGGGCGACGCTAACTGGCAATACCTGGAGCTGCAGCGCGAAGGGCGCGTGCTCACCGTGCGTTTCGATTCCGCCACCCAGGTCAATAGCCTCAACAACGCCCTGATGCGCGAGCTGACTCAGCTGGCCATCGAGTTGCGCCAGGACAGCGAGCTCAGCGCAATTATCCTCACCGGTCGCGACACCACTTTTACCGGCGGCATGGATCTGAAAGACCCCGAAATGGCGGCGGCGAAGAACATGAGCCTGGCGCAGCGGCGCACCCTGGTGCAGGTAGGCCCGGAAATGTGCGCCGCCTGGGAGGCCCTGGAACCGGTGACCATCGTCGCCATCGAGGGCTGGTGCATAGGCGGCGGCATGGCCCTGGCGGTCGCCTGCGACTGGCGGGTTGCGGCGAAGAACGCCTCGCTCTACGTGCCGGAGCTGAAACTGGGCATGAACATGAGCTGGCAGAGTGTACCCCGCTTCGTGAACCTGATCGGTCCGGCCAGGACCAAGCAATTGCTGATCCTGGCAGAACCTGTCGACGCCAATACCGCCCTGGCCTGGGGGCTGGTGGATTACTGCGCCGAAGACGGCCAGGCACTGGCCATGGCCGGAACACTGGCGGCAAATGTGGCCGCCATGCCACCTATTCCAGTACGCATGGCCAAACGCGCTATCAATACCAGCGCCAATGCCCTGAACCATGCGACCAGCTTCATGGACGCGGACCAGTTTATGCTGGCCCAGTCCAGCGAGGATGCCGGCGAGGGCATGCGTGCATTTTTCGAAAAGCGCGACCCGGAGTTCAAGGGCGATTAGCGCGCATCGCCAATGGGCTGCGCCCGGGCATCGCGCTGTAACTGCTCCACATTGCTGCCGGTGAGCGACTCCAGGAAACTGACCAGGTCTGACAGCTCCTGTTCACCCAATTCCAGTGGACGAATCCGGGGATCAAGCCCCTCATGCGGGGTGGCGCCGGCATTGTAATAAGCGACAACCGCTGCCAGGTCCGGGAAGGAACCATCGTGCATATAGGGTGCTGTTATCCCGACATTGCGCAATGTGGGTGTTCGGTACAGCCAGCGATCCTCACTGCGACCGGTGGCCTCGTAACGACCCAGGTCATTGGCATCGGGCATGTCGAATTCAACAGTCGGCGTTACCGTTACTCCCGGCGCCAGCCGCACGCTGCCGGGCTGGCCCCCCGCGCCCATACTGCGCGCATAGCCAATACCCGTATCGTAAAAGGCGTCGTTGGTGAACTGGCCGTACTCCGCGGCCACCGTATGACAGCTCACGCAGCCGCTGCGCTGGAATATCGCCCAGCCGCGTTGTGCCGATGCTGACAGGGCATCTTTATCACCCGCAAAATACCAGCGGTCGAAAGCAGAGTTCCCGGAAACCAGCGCCCGCTGGTACGTGGCCAGGGCCATGCCAATGGTCTCCATGGTCAGGCCCTGTTCGAACGCGGCTTCAAACAGGCCCCGGTAGTCCTCCGCTGCTCTGATGGTATCGATGACAAAACCGATTGACGGGTTGGCCATCTCGTTGTCCTTGAGCAGGGGCTGCCAGACCTGGTTTTCCAGGCTGTGTTCGCGCCCGTCGTGAAACAGCACAGTTCGATAGGCAACGTTCAGCAGAGAGGGGGAGTTCCGCCTGACGAAGCGGCCCTCGATCCCAACCGGGGTTTTCACCTCGTGCTGGGTGAATCCCTGCTCGGGCACATGGCACATAGCGCAGGACAGCGTACGGTTGAATGACAGGCGCCGGTCAAAGAAGAGCTTGCGGCCCAGGGCAATTTTTTCCGCGCTGGGCGGGTTGCGCGGGGAAACCGGAACCGGCGGCAGACCCAGCGGTGGTTTGTGCAACCCTTCCATCAGGGCCGCCGGCGCCCCGGTGATGGCCGGCACTGCTGTCGATGAGCGGGGGTAGTCTTCAGGCGCGGCGACAGACGCCACCAGGGCGAGGCCCGGTAACAGGAGAGTAGCGGTTAACACTGCGATTCTTGCCATGACGCCCCGGGTTGAAGAAGCCGGAATCCGAACTAAGCTCAATCGATACTTATAAGTATAAGGGAGGTTGCACCATGAGAACCCTGCTCGTAATTTTTCTCCTGTTTTCCTGCTCCAGCTTTGCCGACGAGACCTGCATGTCGCCCTATATGGCCAAGATCGAGGGCCAGGAGGATTTTGTCTACGTCTGGACCCTGGGAGTGCCCGGGGTGGGTGATGAGCAGGACAAACTGGTCACTGTCGATGTCAATCCGGACTCGGAAAACTACGGCAAGGTGGTAGCCAGTCTGTCGGTGGGCGGCCGCAACGAGGCTCACCACACCGGCCTCACCGACGACCGCCGCTACCTGTGGGCCTCGGGCCTGGATACCAGCAAGATCTTTATCTTCGACGTGCACAGCGACCCGGCAAAACCGCGATTGCACAAAACCATCTCGGACTTCGTGGCGAAAAGCGGCGGCGTGGTGGGCCCCCACACCAATTACGCCCTGCCCGGGCGCATGATGATCACCGGCCTGTCGAATAACCGCGACCACGGTGGCCGCACCGCGCTGGTGGAATACACTAACGCCGGCGACTACGTGGCAACTTACTGGATGCCTACCGACGACAACCTGCAGGGCGCGAAGAAGTCCGGCCAGTTTGCCGATGGTTACGGTTACGACGTACGGGTTCTGCCGCGCAAGAACCTGATGGTCACGTCATCATTCACCGGTTGGAACAACTACATGATGAACCTGGGCGCCATGATGGCGGACCCGGAAGCCATGAAAGCCTTCGGCAATACGGTGGTCATCTGGGACCTGCACGCCCGCCAACCGAAGAAGATACTCGACGTACCCGGCGCGCCCCTGGAGCTGCGCTGCGCCTGGAACAAGGCGCACAACTACTGTTTCACCTCCACGGCGCTGACCTCAAAAGTCTGGTTGATCTTCGAAGACGAGGCCGGCGAGTGGCAGGCCGAGGCCGTGGGTGACATCGGCGATGCGTCAAAGATTCCACTACCGGTGGATATCTCGATCGCCAATGACGACTCCTTCCTCTGGGTCAATACCTGGAACGATGGCATGACCCGGCTTTACGATATCAGCGACCCCCACAATGCGAAGCAGGTCTTCGCCGAGAAAATCGGCGAGCAGGTCAACATGGTGTCACAGAGCTGGGACGGCAAGCGGGTGTACTACACCTCCTCCTTACTGGCCAACTGGGACAAGCAGGCACCGAAGGGTCCCGACCTGCAATACCTGAAGGTCTACGATTTCGACGGTAAGTCCCTGAAGCAGACCCTGGCCCTGGATTTCATCGAGGCGAAGCTGGGTGCACCGCACCAGATGCGCTTCGGGGCCTACGCCCTGTACGGGAAGAAAGTCGCCGGACGATGAGTACCGCCCACCGCTGGGCCCTGGTATTCGGGGTCTTCGCCTGCCTGGTGCCAGTGGCGGCCGCCCTGGCGGAGACTACCGTGCTGGCACCCGGATACGGACCACTGGAGTACGAACCCCCGGCGGCGGGAACCTATAAGCTGCCGCCCCTGGGTGAGGCGGTGGACGGAAAAGTGCGCGACGACAGCGGGCAGGCGCGCCGACTGCACGAGGTCTTCGGCGACAAGCTGGTGTTGATGGGGTTCATTTACACCCACTGCCCGGATATCAACGGCTGCCCGCTGGCCAGCTACGTGATGAAGCAGGTGCAGGCACGCCTGGTGGAAGATCCTGAGCTCGGGGCGCAGGTGCGCCTGGTCAGCCTCAGCTTCGACCCGGAACTGGACACCCCCGCTGCCATGCGCGATTACGCTCGCCACTTCCGGCGTAAAGATTTCGACTGGCAATTCCTGACCACGGATTCTGAGCAAGACCTGCAGCCGATCCTGGAGGGCTACGGCCAATTCCGGCAAAAGCTGTACAAGGACGACGGCAGCTATTCAGGCAGCATGTCCCATATCCTGCGGGTATACCTGGTCGACCGGGACCGGCGTATTCGCAACATCTACAGCGCCGGCTTCCTGCACGCCGATACCGTCATCAACGACCTGCTCACGCTGCAGCAGTAGCGAACCACACCGCCCCCGCCAGGTTCAACGCTTCACCGTCGTAGTGGGGTGCAAGTACCTCCACCACTGCTGCCTGAACCCGGGCGCAAACCTCAGCGTCCTGGTCGGCAAGCAGGCGCGCCACCGGGCCGATCTGCAACAGCTCCCGCACATTGCCCTCGAGATCATCCGCCTCTCCCCAGCGCAGGGTCAAATCGTGGTGGGCGATATCGATATCCCTGAAGCCCGCTGCGGAGAGGATGGCTTCCAGGCGCGCGGGATCGGCAAAGGCGAAGGGCCCCGGCGCATAGGGATCCTGGGGCTCAGGTGGCGGCACGTGCTCCAGCGCTGCCTGCAGCGACAGGTAAACCCATGGATTGTTCTTCGGCGCCTGCCAGCAACAGAAAGCCCGGCGACCGTCATCCGACATTGCAGCGTGCAGCCTGGTAAAGGCGGCCTCGGGATCATCGAAGAACATGACCCCAAAGCGGGAAAACAGCAGGTCGAAACTGTCGGGAGCGAAGTCGTGAACGGAGGCATCAGCCTGCAGGAAATCCAGGCCTTCCAACACAGCGGCCCGCTCCCGGGCTACAGACAGTAGCGGACCGGAAATATCCACACCCAACACGGTGGCGCCGGCGCCCAGGTGCCGGGCCAGCAACTCACTCTGGCTGCCACCGCCACAACCGACATCGATGGCCCGACGACAAGCGGATAAATCGGTGTGATCGATCAGTGCCTCGGCGACCGGCTGCAACAGGCGCGCCATCCTGGCATCCATCTGCGCCCAGCGCTGACCCGCCTCGCCGTTCCAGTACTCCAGCTGTTCTTCGTTACTCACCTCAGGCGACCTCCACTTCGGTCAGTGAATTGGCGGGATCGTCGGTCTCCCAGTAGCCGCGCAGGGAGAGGAGTTTACCCTCCTCGTTTACATGGTAGGTGAAGATGCCGGTAACCAGCTGCACCAGTTTCTTCCCTTCGCCGGCGGGCAACTCGGTAGTGATGGTGATGCGGTTGGCCACCTCGTTGCCGGCGGCGTAGGAGTGATGGATCTCGATGGAAATATTGGCCGGCGCGATAAAGTTGTCCCAGAAGGCCTCGCGCGCCACCGGACCGCGGTGACCCTTGCCCTCAGGATCGATTATCGACACACCGATCGGGTCCTCGATGATGGCATCTTCGGCATAGAGGCCGAGCCAGCCTTCCTTGTTGTGGGTTTGTACGTATTCACGCGACAGCAGGGCCGCCCGGCGGGCGGGGTGTTCATCTTCAAACATGGTTCGCGTCCTCACTGGCTACTGCGGATAGGCTTCACTCTATTGTAGTCTCGAGCGACCGCGCCACCAGTTCGATCCAGTGAACCACCGGCGTTTCCGTCGCCGCACCCAGGTGCTGCTGGCAGCCGATATTGGCGGTCACGATCTGCTCCGGCAGGCTGGCCTCGAGTGACGCCAGTTTGCGGCGGGCCAGCTCACTGGCAATTTCCGGGTGGAACAGGGAATTGGTGCCCGCCGAACCGCAGCAGAGATGGGCGTCGGTAATCGCGGGAATTTCATAGCCGAGCCGTTGCAGTACGGACCGTGTGGGGCCGTCCAGCTGCTGCCCGTGCTGTGCCGTGCAGGGGCAGTGCCAGCTGATCCGCGTACCCGTGTCCAGCTCCAGGGATTCCAGGTCTTCACCCAGCAGAAATTCCGATATATCCCGCAGCGACGCGACCACCCGTTGCGCCCGCTCTGCGTAGGCGGGATCGTCCTGCAGCAACTCCGCGTAGTCCTGTACGAAATTGCTGCAACCGCTGGCGGTCATGACAATAGCCTCTGCACCGGATTCCAGCAGCGGCGACCAGGCATCGATGTTCTGCCGGGCAAAGCGCCGGGCCTGTTCCCGGGCGCTCATGTGGAAGCTCATGGCGCCACAACAGCCCTCACCGCCGATAGTAAGCGCCTCGATGCCGAGGGCGCCGAGCACCCGCGCTGCCGCCCGGTTGGTATCCGGAGAGAGGCCCGGCTGAACGCAACCCTGGACCAGGATAACCCGGCGCGGCTGTGATGCCGCCACAGCCGGCAGCGACCTGCGCCGGGCGGGAACATGCCTGGGAATAAAAGAAGGAAGAAGGCCACGGAACAACTGCCCCAGTCGCAACAGCGGGGTAAAGCGGCGCCGGTAGGGAAGTATCTGTAGAAGCAGCGTGCGGAGCATGCGCTCTGGCAGTGACCGCGGCGCGCGCCACTCGATTTCAGCACGGCCGATATCCAGCAGGCGGTGGTAGTTCACCCCCGAGGGACAGGTGGTCTCGCAGGCCTGGCACGTCAGGCAACGGTCCAGGTGCAAGCGCGTGATGTCACTGACCTGCTCCCCCTCCAGCATGGACTTGACCAGATAGATGCGGCCGCGGGGGCTGTCCAGTTCGTTTCCCAGCACCTGGTAGGTCGGGCAGGTGGCGGTACAAAGACCACAGTGCACACAGGTGCGGAGTATCTGGTCCGCCTCGGCGCCGGCTTCGGTGGCGGTCAGCGTATCGGGGAAGAAGGTCTGCATCAGGCGACCTCCTCCGTGCGGAACACGGCCTGCGGATCAAATGCCGAGCGAACGCGAGCCTGCAGTTTGCCCTGGCCGTCAGTGGCAGGCGGCTGCCGCGGACCTGTATTGAGATCGACTATCTCACCGTCACCGCGCCGCCGGGTATGGGCAGACCAACACACTTCGCCGTTGCAATCGAACAACTTGTCATCGCCCCAGCCGTGGTGGAACAGGGGCAACTGCAGCCGCTGCAACTCACCCCAGAATTTGTCGTCCAGCGGCTCGCCGCCGATCTTGCCACGGATATCCTCCAGCAGTGCACCCGGTCCGGAGAATCGGGCCTTGAACTGCCCGTTGTCAAAGCACGCAGCCGAAAGTGGCAGGCCCAGGCGCAACCAGTCGGCAACCGCCGAACGGCAGGCGGCGAGATTCGGTTGTGCAAACTGCAGGGAGAGTTCCTGCGCCGGGCGCGGTATCACTTTCAAGGACAGCTCCAAGAGTGCGCCAAGACCTCCCAGGGAGCCAACCATCAGGCGGGAGATATCGAAGCCGGCCACGTTTTTCATCACCTGCCCGCCAAACTTCAGGTCCTCGCCGAGGCCATTGACCATGCGCACGCCCAGAACCGCATCGCGCACACCACCGGCGAAAACACTGCGCGCGCCGGACCAGCCCAGCGCCACCACCCCGCCGATGCTGGATCCGCCATTGAAATCCGGCGATTCCATGGCCAGCATCTGGCCCTGTTCCGCCAGGGCCTGTTCCAGTTCGGCAAGCGCCGTGCCGGCGCGTACCGTCACCACCAGTTCGGTGGGATCGTAACTGATGATTCCGCTGTGGTCCGCCAGGGAAAGCACTTCACCGGCGACCCTGCGCCTGGTCCAGGGTTTGCTGGCGCGACCGCGAATGTCCAGGCGCCGCCCCCCGGCGCCGGCATCGCGCACCTGTGCCAGCAGCTCTGCTGTAAGGTCAGCCACCGCCACCTCCCGCGCCGATCGAGCGATATTCCTGGCAGCGCTTGAGGGTGGGAATCGCTTTGCCCGGGTTGAGCAGGCCGAGAGGATCGAAGGCCTGCTTCAGGCGGCGGAACTGTTCCAGCTCCGCATCGCTGAACTGCACCGCCATCTGGTTGATCTTCTCGCGACCGACCCCGTGCTCCCCGGTAATGGTGCCGCCCAGTTCCAGGCACTTTTCCAGGATTTCCGCACCCAGCTGCTCCGCGGTGTCCAGGCGTCCCGGTACATTGGCATCGAACAGGATCAAGGGGTGCAGGTTGCCATCCCCCGCGTGGAAGACGTTGGCCACGGGCATGTCGTAATGGGCAGAGCGTTCGGCAATAAACTCCAGCACCTCGCCGATAGCCGCCCGGGGGATAGTGCCATCCATGCAATAGTAGTCCGGCTGCAGCTTCGCGACTGCAGGAAAGGCGCTCTTACGGCCCTTCCAGAACAGCTCACGTTCGGCATCGTCGCGTGCCTGGCGCAACGACGTGGCCCCGGATTCGGTCATTACCCGCTTCACCTGTTCCACCTCGGCCAAGACCTGACCGGCATGGCCATCCAGTTCCACCAGCAGCATGGCCGCGGCGTCCAGGGGATAGCCGGCGCCGGCAAACTCTTCGGCGGCGCGCAGGGATAACTGGTCCATCATTTCCATACCGGCGGGGATAATACCGGCGGCAATAGTGGCCGCGACTGCTCGGGAACAGGCGGCGATACTGTCAAACGCCACCAGCAGGGTTTCGACCCGGGGCGGCTGGGTGAGCAGCTTGACGGTGATTTCCACCACCACCCCGAGCAGGCCCTCGGAACCGATTATCGCCGCCAACAGGTCCGGGCCGGCATCGTCGACACCGATATCGAGGATCTCCCCATCCATGGTGACCAGTTTCACTGCCAGCACATTGTTGACCGTGAGGCCGTATTTCAGGCAGTGCACGCCGCCGGCATTCTCGGCCACATTGCCACCGATGGAGCAGGCCAGTTGCGAGGAAGGGTCGGGGGCGTAGTAGAGACCGTAGCCGGCTACCGCCTCGGAAATGGCGAGATTGCGCACCCCCGGTTCCACCCGTGCGCTGCGATTCTCGACGTCGATATCAAGCACTGAGGTCATACGGCTGAGCACCAGCAATAGGCCGGATTCGCAGGGCGTGGCGCCACAGGAGAGCCCGGTACCCGCGCCCCGGGTAACCAGGGGTACCAGCAACTCGCGACAGATATTGACGACGGCCAACACCTGCTCCACGGTCTCCGGCAACACCGTCAACAGGGGCATGGCGCGAGCCGTGGGCAGGGCATCGCACTCGAAGGGCCGCAATTGCTCCGCCTCCAGCAGCAGTGCCGAATCCGGCAGCACCGCCTGCAGGCGCATGACCAATTGCTCCCGGTCTACCGTCGGGAGGGGATCATCGAGCCTGGGGTTGAAAATTTCGGTCATGACCAGAGTATGAGTGATTGACCTTGATTAAACCAAGGGGGATGCCGCCACAGGAAGCGCTTGCTACTATAGCGAGCCCTCGCGGGAGGATTCACCATGAGCAATTACGATTACGACCTGTTTGTCATCGGCGCCGGTTCCGGCGGTGTGCGCGCGGCGCGCATGGCCGCGGGCTTCGGCGCCAGGGTAGCCGTTGCCGAGGATCGCTATATGGGCGGCACCTGTGTCAACGTCGGCTGCGTGCCGAAAAAACTCTACGTCTACGCCTCGGAGTTCAGCCACAGTTTCGAAGACGCCCGGGAATTCGGCTGGAACAGCCAACTGCCCGGTTTCGACTGGGCCACCCTGCGCGATAACAAGAAACAGGAAATCAGTCGCCTCAACGCCATCTACGACAACCTGCTGGCGGGCGTGGATGCCGAGGTCGTCAACGGCAGGGCCTCCATTGTCGATGCCCACACGGTGGCGGTTAACGGCCAGAACTACACGGCGGATAAAATCCTGGTCTCTACCGGCGGCTGGCCGCGCAGGGATACGGCACCGGGCGCTGAGCTGGGTGTGGATTCCAACGAGATTTTCGACCTCGAAGAATTTCCCAGGCGCATCGTCGTCGCCGGCGGCGGTTATATCGCAGTGGAGTTTGCCGGCATCTTCAATGGCCTGGGCGCACAGGTGACCCAGCTCTACCGCGGCCCCCTGTTCCTGCGTGGCTTCGACCTCGACATTCGCCAGCACGCCGCGGAGGAGTTGCCCAAGAGCGGCATCGACCTGCGCTTCGAAGTGGTGATCGACTCCATCGAGCGCACGGCCTCGGGATTGCTGTGCCAGCTGTCCGACGGCACCAGCCTGGAGGCTGACCAGGTGCTCTATGCCATCGGCCGCGAACCGCATACCGAGGGACTGGGCCTCGAGAACGTCGGTGTCGAGCTGGACGACAAGGGCTACATCAAGGTCGATGACGAGTTCCGCACCTCGGAGCCGAGTGTCTTCGCCGTCGGCGATATCATCGGGGGCATGGAGCTGACCCCGGTGGCCCTGGCCGAAGGTATGGCCTTCGCCCGTAAGCAGTTCGGACCGGAGCAGAAAGAGGTCGAATACGATTTCATTCCATCGGCGGTATTCTGCCAGCCCAACATCGGCACCGTGGGCTTTACCGAGGAAGCGGCCAGGGAAGAGTTCGGCGCCATCACGCTGTACAAATCGACCTTCAAACCGATGAAGCACACCATCAGCGGCCGCGACGAGAAAACCTTCATGAAGCTGATTGTCGATGACGCCAGCGACCGGGTGGTCGGCGTGCATATGATGGGACCGGACGCGGGCGAGATCATCCAGGGCATCGCCATTGCCCTCAAGGCCGGCGCCACCAAGGCCACTTTCGATGCCACCATCGGTATCCACCCCACAGCGGCGGAAGAGTTCGTCACCATGCGCGAGCCCTGGACGGGCTGACAACCATCTGCATGCGGAGAACCCGGTAATGGAACTATGGGAACTCGCACTGCTCTCGGCAGCGGGCGTGGTGGCGGGTTTTCTCAATGTGATGGCCGGTGGCGGTTCCCTGCTGACGGTTCCAATCATGGTGTTTCTCGGGGTTCCCGGTCCGGTGGCTAACGGGACCAACCGCATCGCCATCCTGGCCCAGAACATCACGGCAGTTGCCGCATTTTTCAAAAAGGGCTTCGCCGAATTCAAACTCAGCCTGAGCCTGGCAGCCTGCTCGCTACCCGGGGCCATCGCCGGGGCCTACATCGGCACCCAGCTGGAGGGCGTCTGGTTCAACCGCGCCCTGGCCCTGATCATGGTCGGGGTGATGCTGATCATGTGGTTCGATAAGGGCAAAGATCCCAACGCGCCAAAAACTGAACCGACCCGCAATCAACTCCTCTGGGGCCACGGCCTTATGGTAGGCGTTGGGTTCTGGGGCGGCTTTATCCAGCTGGGCGTGGGTTTCATCATCATGCCAGTGCTGCACCGGGTGATGGGTTTCGACCTGGTGCGCACCAACATGCACAAGGTGTTTATTGTCATGGCATACACCGTCGTCGCACTGACGGTGTTTGTGTCACAGGTTGAAATTCTGTGGATCGTCGGTGTGGCACTGGCAATCGGCAATTCCATCGGTGGCTGGATTGGAGCCCATGTGCAGATCAGGCAGGGCGAGGGAATTATCAAGCTTGTGCTCAATTGCGTGCTCATCGCCTTTATCATCAAACTACTGTTTTTCTCCTGAGTAAGCTTTATCATTGTCGACCAGAGCCTGGTAGTAACATAAACAAGAAGAAGAATAGGCATGGCGGAACCCACGACACCCTGGTCGCTGAGCGAGCTGGCTAAGCCAGTACAGATCGAGCAGCACAAGCGCGAGCTGATAATCACCAGCCTGACGCTGCTGGGTATCTTTTTCCTGACCAGCTTTGCGCTGATTCACTTCCTCGCCAATACCTCTTCACTGGGCTTGTTCTACCTGGCCTGTGCAGCGGTCAGCAGTATCAACCTGGTATACCTGCGCCGCACTCACCGGGACGGCCAGGTGCTGGCGATATTCAATTGCGTACTGGGCCTGTTGCTACTGGTGCTGTTGATGAAGGGGGCCGGTGAAGGCGAGGACGCGCTCTGGGTTTACCCGGTGCTGGCCTTCGGTATCTTCATTAACCGCTTCAAAGTGGCCGCCATCTTCGCGGCCTGCTTCATCGTGCTGAGTGCCGTGGTGCTATTTGCGGCCAGCGATGTCTTTGTCGCGGCAACCTATACGACGAAGGAATCGATTCGCCTGCTGGTGTCGCTGGGCGCACTGGCGGGAATTGCACTGCTGGCGGTGTACCGCCATGAGGAAGCCCGGCAGCAGGTAATAGAACTGCACAGCAGCGACATTCGCAAACTGGCCTTCTACGACAGACTGACCGGCCTGGCCAACCGCTCCAGCTTCCACCACTGGCTGCAAAAGATTCTCGACCGCCTGCGCCAGAACGGCCACCGCCTGGCACTGCTCTATATCGACCTGGATAATTTCAAGCAGGTAAACGACCGTCACGGGCACCAGGTCGGCGATCAATTGCTGATCGAGTTCGGCAATCGGCTTGCCGACTGCGTGCGGCCCGACGACGGTGCGACCCGTATCTGGGCCGAGGAAGATATTGCCCGCCTGGCCGGTGACGAGTTCGTGGTTACCCTGACCAACCTCAACAGCCCCTCCGAGGCTAACCTGGTTGCACAGCGAATTCTCGGCCTCTTCGAAGACGGCTTCGAGGTCAGCGGCATCAGGCACCCGGTTACCGTAAGCATCGGTATCGCCATGAGTGATGGCGAGATCGACAATGCCGAGACTCTGGTCAAACAAGCCGACGCCGCCATGCATCAGGCCAAGGACAAGGGCAAGAACGCCATCCAATTCTATTCCAGTGACATCGCCGACGCCCTGAAACAACGGCGACGTATCGAGCGGGAGTTGCAAAACGCCCTCGATGAGAACCAGTTCAAACTCGCGTACATGCCGATTTTTGACAGCGAGAGCCTCAATGTCGTCGCCGTCGAAGCACTGGTACGCTGCGATTCGCCCTTGCTGTCGCGCCTCGGTCCGGAGCACTTTATTCCGGTGGCTGAAACCAGCGGCCTGATCAGGGCCCTGGACCGGTGGGTACTGGACAAGGCCATGACGGATCTCAAGATCCTGCAGGACCAGCATGGTTTCGGCGGTCTCATGTGTATCAATATCTCCGCCCTGGAACTGCACAACACCGAGTTTCCGCATCAGCTCAGTGAGCTGATCACCCGTCACCGGGTTATTCCCAGCAGCCTCGAACTGGAAGTGACCGAGACCAGCCTGACGGTGGACGACCAGCTCAGCGTACAGACCCTGCAGAAAATCCGGACACTGGGCATCGGATTGTCGCTGGATGATTTCGGTACCGGTTACACCGCCTTCAACCAGTTGATCAACTATCCGGTCAACAGTCTTAAGATCGACCGCAGTTTTGTCCACGGTATATTTGGCGCCAGGAGTGACCGCCGCAAAATGGCCGGTATGTTGCAGCGCCTGGCGGAGCTGTACGACCTGCGGGTGGTGGCCGAAGGTGTCGAAACCCACAAGCAGCTAAAATACCTGCAACGCATAGGCTGTGAGTGGCTGCAGGGCTTCTACCTGTCCCTGCCGTTGACACGGGAGGAGTTCGTGGAGCTACTCGCTGCCGGACCCCTGGATATCGAACAACGATTCGGCTGAAGCCAGGCCGCCTCGCGGGAACCATCAGCAAAATACCTGGTCGGAGAGCTGCGCACCCCCCTTGAAATTCTGCGCGGGATTTAGACAATATTCCCCGCTTTTTTGAGACGTTCTTTACGGAGTAACTGCATGATTGACGTCGAACAGCTCTCCCGCGCCTATGGCGATTTTCTCGCCGTGGACGGAGTCAGCTTTCATATAGCGCCGGGCGAAATCGTCGGCCTGCTGGGCCACAATGGCGCCGGCAAAACCACCATCATGAAAATGCTGAGCGGTTACCTGGAGCCCTCCGCGGGCAACATCCGCATCGACGGCATTGACCTGGCCGAGGAACCGCGCCGGGTACAGGACATTCTCGGTTACCTGCCGGAGAACCTGCCGGTCTACCCGGACATGAGGGTGGCCGACTACCTGGACTACGCCGCAACCCTGCGGGGCCTCGAAGGCGAGGCGCTCAACTCCTCGATACGCCGTGTCGTGAAGGACACAGAGTTGCAGGGCAAGTTGCTTGACACTATCTCCACCCTGTCGCGCGGTTACAAGCAGCGCGTCGGTGTCGCCCAGGCTTTGCTCGGCTCTCCCAAGGTGCTGATCCTGGATGAACCCACCAACGGCCTCGATCCTAACCAGACTCAGCATATGCGCGACCTGATCCAGGCCATGGCCGAGAACGCCACTGTCATACTCTCCACCCATATCATGCAGGAAGTCGATGCCATCTGTGACCGGGTGCTGATTCTGCGCGACGGACAGCTCGGGCTGGACGAGAAACTGAGCACCCTGTACAGCTCGGGTAACCTGTTGCTGAAAACCAACCTGACCGTATCGCGGGTGCAGGAACTCCTCCCGCAGCTGTCCCTGAGCGCCATTGGTGATGAATACCACATCGGCCTGCCGAGCGGTGCCGATATCGACGCCACCGCTGCCCAGGTTGCAACGACCCTCGCCGGCGCCGGCGCAGAGATCTACAAACTGACCCCGGAAATACGCGATCTCGAGACCGTGTTTCGGGAAGTCAGCCTGCAGGAGGGGGTCGACCATGCTGCTTAATCCCCACGTGAAGCGCATCGCGGCCAAGGAGCTGACCCTGTTCTTCGCCTCACCGGTGGCCTGGTTGTTCCTGGGCAGCTTCGCCGCTGTCACCCTGTTTGTGTTCTTCTGGGGCGAGGCTTTCTTCGCCCGCAACATCGCCGACGTGCGACCCCTGTTCGAGTGGATGCCGATACTGCTGATCTTCCTCGGTTCGGCGCTGACCATGCGCATGTGGAGCGAGGAACGCCGTACCGGAACACTGGAACACGTTTTGACCCAGCCGGTACCCCTGTGGTGTTTCGTGGTGGGCAAGTTCCAGGCCTGCGTGACTCTGCTGCTACTGGCGCTACTGGTTACCATCCCCCTGCCGGTTACGGTAGCCCTGCTGGGCAGCCTGGACTGGGGCCCGGTGTTTGCCGGCTATCTCGCCACCCTGTTGCTCGGCGCCGCTTATATCAGCGTGGGCCTGTTTGTCTCGGCCCGCAGCGACAATCCCATTGTCAGCCTGATCGGTGCGGTTGCCCTGTGCAGCCTGCTCTACCTGCTGGGCTCCGGTGCCGTGACCAGTTTCTTCGGAAACGTGGCGGGCGAGCTCCTGCGTGCACTGGGTAGCGGCGCCCGCTTCGAGTCCATCACGCGAGGCGTGATCGACCTGCGCGACCTGGTCTATTACCTGAGCCTGATTGCCGTATTCCTGAGCCTGAACATCTACAGCCTGGAGCGGGAGCGCTGGGCGACGACCGGCTCCCGGGCCCACCACCGCAACTGGCGCAAAGTGACCGCGCTGGTCGTGGTCAATGCCCTGGTTGCCAACCTCTGGCTGAGCCAGGTCAGCAGTCTGCGCAGCGACGTGACCGCCGGTAAACTATTCTCCATATCCGACGCTACGCAGGGCTACCTGCAGCAGTTGCAGGAACCGCTTTTGCTGCGTGGCTATTTCTCGGCCAAGACCCACCCCTTGCTGGCGCCATTGGTCCCGCAGCTGCGCGACCTGTTGAAGGAGTACGATGTGGCCGGTGACGGGAATGTGCGGGTGGAAATCATCGACCCGGCGGACAACCCGGACCTGGAGGAGGAAGCCAACCAGAAGTACGGCATTCGCGCCGTGCCCTTCCAGGTGGCGGACCGTTACCAGGCGGCCCTGGTGAACTCCTACTTCAACGTGCTGGTGGAATACGGTGACAGCCACCAGGTACTTGGCTTCGGCGATCTCATCGAGATCAAGGCCGGCGCCACCGCCAGCCTGGACGTGCAACTGCGCAACCCGGAGTTTGATCTGACCCGCGCCATCAAGCAGGTGCTCTATAGCTACCAGGCCGGCGGCAACCTGTTCGACAGCATCGGCAGTGAGATCGAGATGATCGGTTACGTCTCCGCCGACAACTTGCTGCCGGAGCAGCTGGTGGAATACAGGAATGCCATCGCCGAACAACTGGCCGCCGTGGAAGCGGACTCAGGCGGTCGTTTCAGTGTGCGCTTTATCGAACCCGAGGCCGGTGGCGGCAGTGTGGCACAGCAGATCGAGGAGGAATGGGGCTTCAAGCCCATGGTGGCGAGCCTGTTCGATACCAATGAGTTCTTCTTCTACCTGACCCTGGCGGACGACCGCCAGGTGGTACAGATTCCCACCGATTTCGATGCTGCTAATTTCCGCCAGGCGCTGGATTCCAGTCTCAAGCGCTTCGCCCAGGGCTTCACCAAGGTGGTGGCCTTTGTGGCGCCACAGATCAATCCGCAGATGGCCCAGTACGGCATGGCCGGTCCGCAGTTTCGTAGCCTGGAGACCGCCATCACTGAAAACCACACCATTCGCATGGAGGACCTGAGCGACGGTTCGGTGACCGCCGAGGCGGACCTGCTGGTGGTAGTCGCTCCGGAAAACCTCGACGAGACCCAACTGTTTGCGATCGACCAGTTCCTGATGCGCGGCGGCAGTGTGGTGCTGGCAACCTCGCCCTACATCTCCCAGTTTGCCGGCGGCAGCCTGGCCATGATGAACCGCAACAGCGGTCTCGGTGACTGGCTGGCACACCACGGTATCGAACTCGCCGATGAACTGGTGCTGGACCCGAAGAACTCGGCTTTCCCGATCCCGGTAACCCGTGAAGTCGGCGGCTTCCGCTTCCAGGAAGTGCGCATGGTGGACTATCCCTTCTTCGCAGACCTGCGACCCCCGGGCCTGAACGAGAACCACCCCATCACCAGCGGCCTGCTGCAAATCACCATGGCCTGGTCCTCGCCGATTCGTATCGACGAAGAAGCCAATGCCGGACGCGAGGTCACCGAGCTGATGGCCAGTTCCGAGGGCACCTGGACTTCCGGCTCCATGGACGTACTACCGCGGGTGACCGAGGACGGCGTCAGCGGCTGGCAGCCGGAGGACGAAACCGGTACGCAACTCATGGGCGCGGTTATCAGTGGCCGTTTCGATTCCTGGTTTGCCGGCAAACCCTCGCCGCTGATGCCCGAGGCTCCGGCAGAAACTGAAGAAACCACTGCAGACCCAGAACAGGAAGCGGCGGCCGAGGAGGAGCTCACCGTGGGCAGTGTGATCGAGCGTTCGCCGGAATCGGCGCGCCTGGTGATCTATGCCTCCAATGATTTCCTCACCGACCAGATTCTCGGCACCATGAGTTCCATGACCGGCGCCCAGTACCTGGGCCCGCTGGAACTGGTGGCCAACACCCTGGACTGGGCGCTGGAGGACGGTGGACTGCTGGGAATTCGCTCCCATGCCCATTTCAATCGCAGCCTGCCACCCCTGGAAAAGGATGAGCAGCTGTTCTGGGAATACCTGAACTACGCCCTGGCCCTGTTGGCCCTGGCAGCTATCGGATTGTGGCAGCGCCGCAACCGGCTCGCCCGCCAGCAAAGCTACCTCGATAACCTGGGAGAAGCCGCATGACTCGTCTGACGAATATCCTGACGCTGGTGCTGGCCTTGCAGCTGCTGTTGGTTGCAGGCGTTTTCTGGCCCCGCAGCACCGAGGGGGAAGGCACCGCCCGCAGCGCATTGCTGGAGCTCAGCGCGACCGAGATCGACCGCATCGCAATCAGCGACAATGAATCGAGCCTCTTGCTCAGCCTCACGGAATCGGGCTGGCAATTGCCCGAATACCATAAGCTGCCGGTGGACGGCGCCAAGGTCGCCCGGGTACTGGAAGACCTGCCCGCCCTGTCCCGCGGCTGGCCGGTAGCCAGCACCGGTGGTGCGAAAGACAGGTTTGAAGTGGCGGACAACAACTTCCAGCGCAAGGTGGAGTTTTTTGCCGGCGAGGATGAAAGCGGTAGCCTCTACCTGGGCACCTCACCCGGCTTCCGCAAAGTGCACACCCGTATCGCCGGCAGCGATCCGATCTACGCGGTCGAATTCAACACCTTCGACCTGCCGGTGCAGCCCGGCGAGTGGCTGGACAAGACCCTGCTCCAAGTACGCCAGGTGGATGCCATCACCGGACTGGATTACCGCCTGCGCAAGGAGGGCGATACCTGGAGCGGCGACAGCGATAGTGCGCCGGAGCAGGCGGAAGTGGACAAACTGTTCAACGGCCTCACCGGACTGCGGGTTACCGCCGCGGCGGACATTGCCACCGCGGCGGTACTGGAGGAAATGAACGCACCGGCCACTCTGACGGTGAATAGCGGTGAGAACCGCTACGAATACCGCCTGTTCGAAATTGGCGAGGCCTACTATATCCAGCGCTCGGACATCCCGGTGTATTTCAGCCTGGGCCAGTTCGATTACGACCGGCTCAACGATGTGAACGCGGCAACACTGTATAGCTCAGAGGATGACGGTACCGCAGGAGAGGGAACCGGCACCACCGGGGAACCGGTGGCCGAAGGCTAGAAAATCTCCTGCTCTTCGGTCACAAACAGGTGTGATCGGGAGATATCGATAAAGCGGGCCTCGTCCTCCGCCAGACGGGCGGCGGCCGAACGACCCGCTTCTGACGCCAGTCCAGCGCGAAACGCCTCCTCGCTCTCCCACCAGACCTCCGTGATCCCCTCAAAGGGATCACGGAAATCCCGGGTGGCGCGCAGCATGTCGTTGATATCCGCCAGGCCGGTATGGCTCTGCACATAGCGGCAAGCGCCGATGTCATCGGCCACGGATTTCACCAGCGGGCCGTGTTCCTCCAGCCAGTAGCGATGAAATTCTTCCTCGGAAATGTCATCGCGTTTGCGAATGCAGTACACCAGTTTAATCATGTCCGGATACTCCTCGGTAAGTGAATCCCTGCCGGCTCAGCCTTCCATTTCCGCGAGAATGCTTGCCCGGGTGCTGGTGCGGCCCAGTGCCAAACGGGTATCTACCAGCAGTGGTTGCAGCGCTCTCAGTAAGCCGGGGGGCAGCACGTTTTCCAGGTACTCGATGCCCGACCCCCGTTTGGCGCTGGAGGTGTGGGCCAGGGAGCGCGCCGCCAGGATAGCCGGTTGCTGGTCGAGAACCGTCAACAAGCAGGGTTGAGATGAAGGTGAAGCCCTGCACCACCCGACGCCCCTCGCTCGATTCCAGGGCCGGCGTGGCAGAGATGCGGGGATCCAGCGCGACCCGGGAAAACCAGATCCTGCGGCAGAGATAAGCTTCCTTTTCCGCCACCTCGAAGATGCGCTCCCGGTCGAAATTCAGCTCGGGATTGTTGCGTCGCATCCGCAGGAGACTGGAAGCGATGCGCAGGCGCAGGCTGGGTTCTACCTGGTCGATCAGAGCCAGCAACCCGTCGACGCAACGCTGGGTGGGCACGTGGCCGAGCAGGCGGCAGACCCGACGCCTGGCGGCGAGGTCGATATCCTCTCCGCGCAGAGTATCGAACAGGGCGCCGAGATGAACCGGCGCAACGTGCTGCAGGGCGGTTTGTACCTGGTCCGCAAACGCGGGGACGGCCAACAGGTGTATGGCGGGTTCTATCAGCTCCCGGGGAAGCGGGTGGTATTCGGTAAGCACGCGACCTATCAATTCAGGATCGCCTGAACGCAGGTGTGCGATGGCACTGGTCAAAGCATCGAGTTCATCCACGGTGGCGGACGGAATTGGCGCACATTGCAGCGGCGCGTAACACCAGGCTTCGACAGCACCGGGATCGGGCACGGTGTTCGCAGAGTCGCGTTCTTTCAGGTACTCCTGCAGTTCCGCACGCGTTATGGCTGCCCCTGTAGCGGTGGCCGTACCGGTAAACTGTGTGCCACCCTGGGCGAAAGCCTGCTCCAGGGTAGGCGGTGCCTGGGGCGTTATTGCGCGTTGCTCAGAGCCGAATGCAGCCTCTTCCAGGTCGACATGCTCTGCCTCAAGGCTGTCCGCCAGGGATTGGACGTAGCCCAGGCGAATGCGCCGGGTCAGGTAGAGACCGGCAATACTGGCAGCGATACCCGCCAGAATCAGGGCGGTATTGGCCACCCCGGGAATCGTCGCCAGTACCAGGAAGGCGGCGGAAGCACCCAGCACACCGCCGGACATTTCCCCACCCACATCGATCAGCGTCTTGGTCGGCCGCTTCTTGTCCGGCAGCACCGGTGTATAGAGTAATTCGTAACCGGAGCGAAAGATGGAATTCTCAGCGGCACCGATGCCGCCGCGCATTATCATGGCGCTGGTCAGGCCGGGGAACAGCAGCGCCACAACTCCCAGGACCGCGCCAGTACCCGGCAGTGAACCCACAGTGAAGGTGAGTCCATAGCGGGTCAGCACACGCCGCGTGAGCAGGTTCTGGACCAGGAAGGTGACGATGTTCAAGCCCATGTAAAACAGGGCGAAAAAGGAAACCAGTTCGGGGCCGTCCGTATACACAGCGGCCACGCTGGATTTAAATACGTATTCGTAACAGGCCTGGCAAAAGGCGCCCGATATCACCAGCAGGGCCAGGTTGCGCAGGTAGGGGTGCCCCGCCAGGATAGACAGTGCCGCGGCTTGGTCCTCCGTCTCACTGTGAACCGGCCGGCTGCCTACTCCCAGGCGTTTTACCCCCACGGCGCACAGGGTGTTGATCACCGCGAGTGTCAATAACATCGTGGCCACATCCACCTGCTGCGCCGCGCCCCAGGCTGCGACACCCCCGAGCACGCCACCCAGGGTAGCGCCTCCGCCAATCCTGCCGATGGAGAGTTTCGCGGTGTAGGGATCGAAACGTTCGTTGACCACCGACCAGAAGCCAGAGGCGACCAGCAGGCTGATACTCACCACGTGCAGATAGACAGTAACGGCGGCAATGGCGGGATAGTAAGCCGTGAGCAACCACTCGATCACGAACAGGAAAGCACTCAGGGCGAATAGCCAGGGCACGCTCTGTGCAGGTGCGATTCCCCGCAGCGCCCGCCCGCTGGCGAATACCACGGTAACGCTGAGCAGGCAGGCTGCGATCATCATTTTGGGCAGATCGCTGGCGGGGAAATGGGTGAGGAAGAATCCGTCGCGAATCGCTCGGCTGGCAACCAGTTGCGCCATGATCGCGAGTGCCACAAACACCGCGGTCCAAACCGCTCGCCGTGTGAGTTCTTCCTCGCTGCGCATGCGGTCGGCTTTGCTCAGACCCTGGAGGCGTCGACCAGGATTTCGACACCGCTGGCCGCGGTCGACACCCGGGTAACGCCGGGGCCCCCGGCATGGCAAGTTGCTTCGCCGTAGCTTTGCCACCAGCGCCTGGCATCGTTCTGGCACCAGGTCCCACAGTCACACTCAGCCAGGGAGCTTGCCAGTTCATCCACACTGGCCGGGCGCTGGGCCGGGTCCTTGGCCAGGCAGCGCATCACCAGTTGTTCCAGGTCCCGCGGCAGGGATCGACCCAGGCGTTCCGAGGGATAGGGAATGGCATCCTCGAGCTGGCTGGCCAGAATCTCCCGGGTATCGGCGCTGCTGAATACGCTTTCTCCGCAAAGCATGTAATAGGCCACCGCACCGAGGGCATAGATATCCGATCGCGGGCTGTAGGCTTCCGCGGAAAGGATGACCTCCGGTGCCAGGTACATAGGTGTTCCCGTGATCGTGCCCTCCTCGCCTTTGATGTCGGCGGCGAGATCAATGGCCAGGCCGAAATCGAGAACCTTGACCCGGTCGCAGATGCCACCCAGGTCGGTGAGCATGATATTGGAGGGCTTGATGTCCCGGTGCAGGAAGTTGCGCTCGTGGGCCTCCTGCAGGGAGCCGCAGGCCTGTAGCAGGATGGCGACGACACGTCCGGGGGGCACGGGTCCCGCCGTGCGCACCAGGGTGTCGATGCAGAAGCCCTCGATATATTCCATGGCAAAATAAAAGATACCGGCAGGGGTCCTGCCGTAGTCGTACACGGAAATGGTATTGGGGTGGTTCAACTGGCTGGCCAGTTTGACCTCGTTCAAAAAGCGCTGCTGTGCCTTCAGGTTCTGGGCACTGATTGCGCTGATCAACTTAACGGCGGTCGGTCGCCGTAGTAGTGCGTGGTGCGCCAGGTACACCTCGCCCATGCCGCCGCTGCCGATCTGGCGATCCAGCTCGTACTGACCCAGCAACCGGGCTTTCTCCAATACGTTGGCCACCTGTTTCTTCAAGCGAAAGGAAAAAGACAGGGAACCGGCAGAGAGCAAACCCATCACCACGGCCAGTGCCGTGATCATGTAGCTGCGGGTCGTCAATTTTACCGAACGCTCTTCCATGGCCGTGGCCTGGCTGTCTGCGAGCTCACCGGTGAGCTCGCGTGCCCGCCTGACCAGGGGTTTGGCCCGCTCCATAAAGTAGCGCTCGGCGACATCGCTGGAATTAGCCTCATGTAGCACCAGGACATCGTCGACAAGCATGCTGGCAGCGGCATATTCGTCCATCGCGTAATGCAGGGCCTCGCGGGTATCTCCCCGGGTATTCCGGTCGATGTTATCCGTGATTGCGGCCGCCATCTCATACAAATCACTGCGCCGAAAGGCAAAATTGTCACGGTACATCACCTCGTCCAGGGTGAGTGCATCGTGCAGCCACCAGTTGGACAACAACAGAGAAGAGTGGAATTCCATCAGGCTGGCGAGGAAATCGGGATCGGCCGTCTGCCCCGGGGTGCTGCGGTAGGTGTCGGTGGCACCGTTCAGGGCGCTGATCAGCTTGTCGCGCAGGGGCCTGATGCGCGAATCATACATTTGCAGTGCGGGATTGTTGCCCGGTGTATGGGCCACGTCCTCGATCTGCCATTGCACCAGCTTGAGTTCCCGCAGGATGGATTTGAGTTCAGCGACGCGCCCTGTCGTCCCGGACACTTTGCTCTTTCGCGCCAGGGCATCGAGTTCTTCCAGTTCTGGTTCGATTTCGGTTAACCAGATTTCCCGGCGCTCGCCCCGGAAACGCTCCTCGCCATAGGAGATCCAGCCACGCAGGGCGGCCAGCGATTGATTCACAGCGGTCTCCATTGCAGCTGAGGACTGGGCCATGGGTGTGGTGACCGTATTCTGGTGGCGCTGCTCGAGGGCGAACCACACCAGGAAGGCAATCGTGAGCATGGCGGTAACCAGGCCGAATGCGGAAATAGTCCCACTGGAGGAAGACAGGCTTTCCGTCAAACGACTGCTGGCACCCGAACCGAAGCGCCGCAGGGAGGTGGTGCCACCTGTCGGTGTATCCATGCTCAGGAGCGCTCCGCCAGGCCCTGGCTATTCTCGCGGGCCGCAACCAGGTCTTCCAGGATGAGTTTCAACAAACCAACTCGCTGGTAGACATGGGCGGCGAATTTCTTGCCCGGGTAGTAGGCGCTGGCGGGCGGACCGGCCTCGGTTCGCGCGTGGATACTGCCGAGCTCCTCCATCAGCAGCGAGGCCATATCGCTGATGTCGTTCTGGCGAATGCCGCGAGCCTGCTCCTCGCTGATATCGAATTCCAGGGTATCGATACCCTTCCGGTTGGCGAGTTGCTGGATCAGTGCATAACAGTCCAGCATTTTCATGAACACGTCGTAGGGATTCTTGTAGGGTTCGAAGTCAGGCTCGTCCGGCAGGTTGGGACCATCAGACAGGTCGATATGCAGCGCCGCGGCAATGTTCACCGCGGCGGTGACTGTCTGGAAGGTATCGCTGGGGCCGGTGCTCTGGACCAGCAGCCGGTTGATGGCGCTACCCGCCGCCACTGTGGCGTTGAAGACATCCGCCGGGGTTGTGGTATCGGGCATGGGCGTCTCCACCACGGGGATATCGATACCCAGTTCGCGCTTTACCAGCAACACGGATTCGAGCACGGAGTCCATCACCCCGAACACGTCAAAGGCCATCACGTCCACATCCTTGGGATCGAACACGGGTCGGATGATCCTGGCCTGCTCAAAGGCCAGCCGGTTGGCTCTCAGCTGCAGGTTCAACGCCATGGCATAGGTTTCACGCGGCCGGGCCGAGCTCACTCGCAGCACCGGTTCCACGGGGTCAGTCTTGCCCATGTACTTGCGGATAAGCTCCAGGTTGCCCCGGATCAGCTCCACCCGGGCCAATGCGTCCGCCGGGATGATGTCCGCGGGATCCTCGAGGTCGCGACCGCTGATCGGTGGCGGTGTGACGATATCGGTATCGCTCGCCAGTGCCGGGGGAAAGTACGCAAAGCTCATCGCCCCCAGCGCCAGCACGATCAGGCGCCCTAATAGCTTAAGCCGGGGATATCGTGGATCTGTCATAGGTGCAGGTCGCAATCAAAACAAGTTTGTGTGCGCTAGTGTAGCGGAAACTGTCCTGCTACTCAGGTAGTAGCTGTACCGACAGTTTCCGGTCCGGCCGGCTGGCGCTCATCTGTAGCTCGAATTCCGTGGAAGGTGGCATAGAAGGTCGGCACCATTACCATGGTCAGCACGGTACCAAAGGTGAGCCCTGCCATGATGGTTACCGCCATGCCGATCCAGAACACATCCTGCAACAGCGGGATAACGCCCAGTACAGTAGTGGCAGCTGCCAGAACCACGGGCCGCAGGCGCGACACGCCCGCCTGCACTATGGCTTCGTGTGGTTCGACCCCCTGATCAAGGTTCAGGTTGATCTCGTCCAGCAGCACAATGGCATTCTTGATCATCATACCGGCCAGGCTCATGGCCCCCAGAAGGGCCAGGAAGCCGAAGGGTGTATTGAAAGCCAGCAAGCCCGCGGTGATCCCGATCATGACAAAGGGGATGGTGGCGAGAATTACCAGGGCCGGCCGGAAGGCATTGAACAGCATAATGATGATACTGAGGATGATAATCCCCGCGGGTATCATCCCCGGAATCAGGCCCGCCTGTGCGTCCACTGTATCCTCGTACTCTGCACCCCACTCCAGGGCGAACCCGGGTGGCAATTCGATCTGGTCAAAGGCCTCCACCACCGTGGCGCGCAGGGTCGGCAGGGTTACTCCCTGGGCGGGGTTGGCCTGGATAGTTACAGTGCGACGCCGGTCCCGCCGCCAGATCATCGGGTCTTCCCATTCCAGTACAACACCGTCGACCACCGCCGCCATTGGCACCGGGTTTACCGACATGGCCGGCGCTATCTGTAAAGTCTCGAGATTGGAGATCTGCTGGCGCTGGTCCTCCTGGTGGCGACCGATGATCGGGATCAGGTCATCGCCCTCGCGATACAGGCCGATGGTGCGACCGTCGAAGGCGCGCTGGGTTGCCGCCGCCAGGTCTGAACGGGATACCGCGGCCCAGCGGGCACGTTTCTGGTCATACCGGGGCACGACCTTTTGTACCTGCTGCCGCCAGTTGGTGCGGTAGGCGCCGACCAGCGGCGCTTCGCTGAGAATCGCCATACCCTCAGAGGCCAGTTGTCGCAGAATGTTGGGATCGGCCTCCAGGGGCCACTGATTCGCACCTCGAACTTCCAGGTGTTACTGGGGCCGACGCCGTATTTGCGCATGGGTATCTGAGCGTTGGGCAGGTTGTCCAGGAACCAGGGCCCCAGCTCCTCGATCAGGCCATTAATCTCCCGGAAATCGCGCACATTCACGATCAGCTGACCGTAGGAGGCATAGGAGTATTCCGGATCCACCGGCAGGTAAAAACGCGGCGGGCCGGAGCCGATGAAACTGGCCACACTCTCGACTCGCTCATCCGCGAGCAGATGTTCCTCGGCAATCCTTATATCCGCAGCGGTCTGCTGGATACGGGTGCCCTCCGGCGCCCAGTAATCCACCATGAACTTGGTCATGGAGGAATCCGGGAAGAACATCTGCTTGACGTTGCCGAAACCCACGACCGCGACTACCAGCAGTGCCACGACCGCGCCGATGGTCAACCAGCGGACCTTCATGGCGCCGATCAACAAGCTGCGATAGCGGGTATAGAAGCCGGATTGGTAGGGGTCTTCGTCGCTATCCCCACCGCTGCTCTTGAGGGTATCGACGCACTGGACCGGGGTGATGGTCATGGAGACGAACCAGCTTACCAGCAGGGAGATCGCCACCACGGTGAAAAGGGTGCGACAGTACTCACCAGCATCTTCCACCGAGGCAAAAATCGGGTAGAAGGCCATAACCGCTATGACGGTTGCCCCCAGCAGGGACACCGACGGGAGATCGGCCGCTTCAATAGCAGCCTTTTCCCGGTCCATGCCCTTGGCCAGACGCACCATGTAGCCGTCGGCCACAACGATTGCGTTGTCCACCATCATCCCGAGCGCAACGACCAGGGCACCCAGTGACATACGCTGCAGGTCGATGCCGAAGATCGCCATCAGGATAAAGGAACCGAGAATAGTCCCCACCAGGGCGGTCCCGATAATAATGCCCATGCGCCAGCCCATGCCAACGGTAATAACCGCCAGCACGATGGCCACCGCCTGACCGAAGCTCACCAGGAAGCCGCTGACCGCGCCGTCCACCACATCGGACATCCAGTGCACACGATGTACCTCGATCCCCAGCGGCAGCGCCGGCTCGATCTCAGCCAGGCGTCGGTCGATGGCCTGACCCACGTGGACCACATTGACACCGGAGGCATTGGTAATTGATATGCCGATAGCCGGCTCGCCATTAAACCGCATCAGGGTCATGGGCGGCTCCAGGTAGCCGCGCCGCACCGTGGCGACGTCGCCAATACGGATCAATTCGCTGCTGCGCTGAGGAGTCGCACCCTCGCCAGATAAGGATCCCATGAGGTTGCCCAGTTCATCAGCCAGGGTTGGACGAATCACCACGTCGGCAATTTCCTGGGGCGAGCTGAACTCGCCCGTGGGTGCAATGCGGTAGCGCTTGCCCTGGGCATCCAGGTTGCCCGCATCCACCACCATGTTCTGCTGCTCCAGCGTACGCAATATGCTGGCATCGGTGAGCCCCAGTTCACTGAGCTGCTGCTGGGCCACATCCACGTAGATCACCTTCTGTTGCACACCCCAGAGATCCACCCGAGCCACGCCTTTGACCAGTCCCAGCTCCTTGCGCAGGCCCTTGGCGTAAAACTCCAGCTCGCTGTAGCTGAAACCTTCACCGGTGACCGCCAGCTGGAAGCCGAATACATCGCCAAAGTCGTCCGATACCTCCGGGCGGCCCACACCCGGTGGCAGCATGTGCTCGGTGTCGCGAACCTTGCGCCGCAACTCATCCCAGACCTGGGGCAGGCGATCGGACCAGAACTCGGCCTTGACGTTCACCTCGATCAGGGAGACGCCAGCCCTGGAGAAGGATTCGAGGTAATCAACCTGGGGCAATTCCTGGATCGCGATTTCCAGGCGGTCGGTGACTTCCAGTTCCACCTGCTCGGGGCTGGCACCGGGGTAGCGGGTCATGACCACCGCGGTCTTGACCGTGAATTCCGGGTCTTCGAGCTGGCCCAGCTGAAAGAAGCTGGCGGTGCCGGCAACAGCCAGGAGCGCGGTAAAAAAATAGGTAACGGCGCGATTGCGCAGCGCCATGGCGGGAAGGTTCATGGCTCAGGCCTCCCCGGATTCGAGAATCCGTACCTGCTGCCCCTCGCGCAGGAAGTTCACCCCGGCAATGGCGATCCACTCGCCAATATTCAGACCATCGAGTACTTTGACACCGCCCTCGGTCAGCGCCTCCACCTTCACGGCGCGCCGGGTGACGGTCATGGAATCCTTGTCGATCACCCAGACGAAACTACCGACGGCCTCGTCGGGGGAAAACACGGCAGTCACAGGTACTTCAATCGCCTGTGTTGCCTCACCGGACCGGGACGGATCGTCTCCCGAGGCAATGCCGGCCATGCCGGGGAGGATTTCCACGCCATCCGGTTGATCCATGATCAGGGTCACCGGGTAGGTCCGGGTGGCCTCGGTGGCCTCGTTGCTGATCTCCTTGATATAGGCTGGAATCGCGATGTCGTTGAATGCATCGAAGTTCACGCGGATATTTTCCACCGTCGGTGCCAGGGAAATCATTTGCTCTGGGATATTGATGACAAACTCGATGCGCGAGCTGTCCAATAATCGCGCCACCGGTTGCTTGGGCCGCACGGACTGAAAGTTTTCCACGTAGGTATTGGCAATCACCCCCTCGAAGGGAGCCTTGATCTCGGTATCCGCGAGTGCTTTCTGGGCGACCTGGAGCTGGGAATCAGAGATCTCTACCTTGGCTTCCAGCAGGTCGTACTCCGCCTGGGACACGAAGTCTTTCTCCAGCAATTCTTCGGCACGTTTGAAATTCGCTCGGTCCTTCACCAGTTGTGCACGGGCCGCCTTTACCCTGGCCAGGAAATCCCGCTGGTCCACCCGGGCAACCAGTTGCCCCTGCTCCACCCGGGCGCCGATATCGATGGGACGATCCACCAGGGTGCCGGGCACCTCGAAGGCCAGGTCGACCTCCTGGGTGGCCCGGGCCTGGCCCGGAAACGTGCGCCCGTAGAAACCCGCGTAATTGGCAATCTCCATGGCTTTCACCAGGCGCGGGCGCTCCGGCGGAGGTGGCGGTTCGCTGGCGCATCCAGCAAGAACACTGGCACCAACCAACAGCAGAAAAACAGCCCGAGTGAATCTATACATGACCACCCCCACGAATTCTGGATTCAGATAGTTAAGTCATAGTCCGGATATGCCGGGGCTTCAAGCGCAGGCGTGGGCGATATCCAAGCGAAACTGATCTATATCAGGCTAAGAGCTGGCGGAATTACCGGCACCTTCCATACTTGTCGATACGATGTCGGTTTCGGAGGTTGCCATCATGCGCCGTATACTAAACACGCTTTTACTTCTAGCCTTTTCCCTGACCAGTGCACAAGTTCTTGCCGCCGGCGGTGTTGTCAAATCACCCACCGGCACGGCTCCAGATCGCTACGTCTACTACCCCGGAACAGAAAAACTGGGCAAAAAGGAAATCCGCGTTACCGCCTGCGGCACCGGGCTCCCGGCGGCGAGACGCAGCCAGGCGGCCACCTGTTTCCTGATCGAAGCGGGCAATGGCGGCAAATACCTGTTTGATATCGGCACCGGGTCGATGGCCAACCTGGCGGCGATGATGATCCCCTACCAGTACCTGGACAAGATCTTTCTCTCGCACCTCCACACCGACCATATGGGCGATATCCTCGGCCTGTGGGCCGGTGGCTGGACCTCCGGTCGCCCCAATGCCCTGCAGGTGTGGGGCCCCTCGGGGGCCACGCCCGAGATGGGCACCGCCTACGCCATGGAGCATTTCCTGAAGTTCGTCAATTGGGACAAGGTGACCCGGGAGTACAAGATAACCCCCATACCGGGCCAGCTCTCGGTGACCGAGTTCGATTTCAAGGGCGTGGACCAGGTCGTCTACCAGGCGGACGGGGTTACCGTGCGCTCCTACCCGGCGATTCACGCCGGCGATGGTCCTGTTAGCTACAAGTTCGAATATGCCGGTATGAGCGTGTTCTTCTCCGGCGACACGGTACCGAATAAGTGGTACGTGAAATACGGCAAGGGCGTGGACCTGGCGATTCACGAATCCTTCCAGGCGCCGGATCAGCTGGTGAAGTTCTATAACCAGCCACCCCAGCTGGCCTGGCGCGCCTGCTGTGAGTTTCATACCTCGCCGCAATCCTTCGGCAAGATCATGAGCACCATTCAACCCCGCCGTGCCGTGGCCTTTCACTTCTTCAATGAAGAGGGAACACGCTACGGCATTTACGAGGGCATTCGCGAGACCTATTCGGGCCCGCTGTCGATGGCTACGGACATGATGGTCTGGAATATCACGCCGGACGCGATCACGGAACGAATGGCGGTATCGACCGACGAGGCCTGGTCGGTCCCCGGCACGGCTCGCCAGCCACCGCCTGACAAGGGTCGTCCCAATCCTTCCTCCGAGTTTACCGAGCAGGGGCGCTGGCTACCGGGCTTCAGGGCACAGGACCGGATGCTCGATGAGCATATGAAGAAGCACAACCTGGAAAAAATGGACTGGCGGCCCGCCATGTACAAAGAGCTGGAAGAGGCTGACTAGCCTGGGAGACGCATCATGGAAGGAATAGCACCGAAAATACTGTTCGCAACCTTTACCCTGGCGGCAACGGTGGTCGCGCCGCTGGCGCAGGCGGAATTCGGCGACGACCCGCTGGCGGGCCTGAAAATGCCAACCATGCTGGCGGATGCCTCGGAACATGCCGGGGAGGACATGCCAGGTGGAGAGGCGGAGGATGAAGCCTCAGGTATATCTCCGGAATGCGCGGAGCTGCGCGCAGACCGGGATGCCGACCTGGGCGTGGTGCTCCGCGCCGGCTGCGAACCCACCCTCGCACAGATGTCGCGCCTAATGGACAACCCCATCGGCAACGTGGCCATGCTGTTCAACCAGTACGACGCCTATAACGTCGAGGAGCCGGAAACCGGCGTCGATGAGTTTCAGCATAACTACATGCTGCTGTTCCAGTTTCCCAAGAAGCTGAACAACGACTGGAACCTGATCAATCGCGTCGTCTTGAACTATACGAGTGTCCCCCTGGACCAGGACGATATCGACGATTTCGTGCCACCGGATCCGAGTTTCGGCGAGTTCGATTACCAGACACTGTCCGGCATCAATCCGGCGACGTCGCCGCCGAACACTCCACTGCCCATAGATCTGTTCGAAGGCCGCACCACAAACCTGGGCGATTCCTACTACGTGGGCCTGTTCTCCCCGGCAGATCCGCCAAAGCTGGCGAATGGCGCGAAGTTCCTCTGGGGCGCCGGCTTCGACCTGGGCTTCGATACCGCCGCCGACGACGTGCTGGGCACCGGCAAGTGGTTGGCCGGCCCCTCGGCGCTGGGTGTGTACTTTGGTGAGACTTTCAAGGGCGGCGCCCTGATCCAGCACTACTGGGATTACGCCGGCGACGGCGACCGCGACGACGTCAATATGACCAATATCCAGACCTTTTACTATTGGAGCCTGAACGAGACGACGTCTATCGGTGCGGGCCCCAATATCATCGCCAACTGGGAACAGAACAGCGACAACACCTGGACCGTGCCCGTCGGTATCGGGGTCAGTCGCACCTTCCAGTTCGGCAAGGTACCGGTGCGCGTTGGTCTGGAATACCACCACACCGTGATTGAGCCCGACGATATCCCCGGTACCGACTGGAGCGTGCGTTTTTACATTATTCCCGCGGCGCCGTCCGCGCTGTTTGAGTGGATGCAGTAATCCAGGAGACTGTGATGAAAAAGTTTTTATTCCTCGGGCTGATACTTTTCAGCTCAAGCACACTGGTGACGTATCAGTCTGCAGCCAAGCCCGACAAGGTCGATGGCTTCAACGTACCGCAAGGCCGCATACCCCAGGAGATCAAGAACAATAAGTATCCCCGAACCTATTTCCCCGGCACGGAAAAACTGGGCAAGCGGGAAATGCGCATCACTGCCCTGGGCACCGGCATGCCCAACCAGTCCCCCAGCAATGTGGCGGCCTCTTTCCTCGTAGAGCTGGGTAACGGCGATTCCTTCCTGTTCGACCTGGGTACCGGCGCCACCGACCGCCTGGCCGGGCTGGAGGCGGATTACGCCAAACTGGACAAGGTGTTTACCAGCCACCTGCATACCGACCATATCGGCGACCTGGCGGCGCTGTGGGTCGGCGGCTGGTTGAACGGGCGCTACACCCCCATGCATGTCTACGGCCCATCCGGTGCAACCCCGGAACTGGGCACCAAGATTCACGTGGATCATATACGCGATGCCTGGGCCTGGGATGTCACCTCCCGCGCGGGCACGCTGCCGAATGCAGGCGGAGAAATCGTGGCCCACGAATTTGATTTCTCAAAGACCGCGGTGATCTATAACGAGAATGGCGTGAAGGTCACGTCCTTCCCCGCCATTCATATCCGCGATGGCTCGGTCAGCTTCCGCCTCGACTGGAAGGGCCTGAGCTTTGTGTTCGGCGGCGACAGCGTACCCAACAAGTGGTTTGCGAAAGAGGCGAAGGGAGCGGATGTGGTGGTCCACGAAGCGTTCTTCACGCCGGAACAGTGGATGAGTATCGCCGGGTTCCCCTACAAGCAGGCTTACTGGGTGACCTCGGTCATCCACACGCCACCTGAAGGTTTCGGCAAACTCATGTCCCAGGTGCAACCCCGCATGGCGGTGGCCTATCACTACTGGAACCATCGCGATATCGAGTTCGAGATATTTGAGGGTATCCGCAAAACCTACGACGGCCCGCTGACGATGGCAGATGACCTGACGGTGATCAATCTGACAAAGGACCACATCGAAGTACGGGAAGTCACCATCAACCACGATTCCTGGCCTCAGGGCACCAGCAAGGAGTGGGATACCGCGCCGCGCGGTGAACCCGCCACCGGTCTGATGTCAGACTGGCTCAGGGAGGGCGAACTGAAGGGCATGAATCCACCGCCTACCCAGTCCATCGACTAATCGACACCACTAAATTCAGTGTCGACTAGACTGATAGGCATGGTCACATTTTTCGGGGAGAACCAACCGATGAAACTGAATCTCTTTGTAGCTGTTTGCGCGCTGCTTCTGGCAACACTGGGCTGGGCCCAGCCCCCAAGGGACAACATCGTCAAGGGCGAGCTGTTTCCCAAGGGGCACACGCCGGCGAAAATCAAGAATGGCGTGTACCCGCGGGATTACTACCCGAATACGGAGCTACTCGGCTCCGACGAGATGCGGGTCACCGCACTGGGCACAGGCATGCCCAATGTGATTACCGGTGCCCAGAAGGCCTCGGCCTGGTACGTGGAACTGGGCAACGGCGAAAAGTTCCTGTTCGACGTGGGCAGCGGCAGCATGGAGAACCTGGCCAAACTGCGGCCGGACTGGTCCAAGGTCGACAAGGTCTTTGCCAGTCACCTGCACTCGGACCACGTGGGCGGCTTTGCCGAACTGTATATTGGCGGCTGGATGAACGGCCGCTACACACCGCTGCACATCTATGGACCCTCGGGTGCCGAGCCGCGCCTGGGTACCGAGGCGTTCGTGGAGAACCAGGTGAAGTCCTGGGCCTGGGATATCGAGGGCCGCCGCACGGGCTTCCCCATCGAGGGCGGCAAGGCCATCGCCCACGAATTTGATTTCCGCAACGAGGGGCCGATCTACGAGAAGAACGGCGTTACGATCTCCAGCTTCCCGGCCATCCATATCCTCGACGGATCGGTGAGCTTCCGGCTGGACTGGAAAGGGCGCAGCTTTGTATTTGGCGGAGATTCCTACCCCAACAAGTGGTTCATCAAGTACGCCAAAGGTGCCGAATTGGTGGTGCACGAGTGTTTCTTCACGCCCGAAACCCTGGGAGAGCTGTTGGGTACGCCGCCGGCGCAGGCTATCTTTATCACCTCCTACATCCACACGCCGCCGGAGGGCTTCGGCAAGATCATGTCGACTATCAGGCCCAGGCACGCCATCGGCTACCACTTCTGGACCTGGCACGACGTGTACCCGGATACGCTTGACGCCGTGCGGGAAACCTACGATGGGCCGCTGACACTGGCCACTGACCTGACCGTGTGGAACGTGACCGACGAGCAGGTGGTGGTGCGCGAGGCCATTACCACCGAAAACGTGGCGCCTACCGGTACGACCGCGGCGTATCGCAAGGCCAAACGCGAACCGCCAGAGGTAGCGGCGGACTGGATATCGGACGATATCAACGCCGGCAAGTGGGGAGGTTACACACCACCGCCACTGCCGCAGCAGTAGGCGCTGCAACCTATGCTGCTCGTGCGGCGAACAAGCTGCACGGCGCAGAATAATATGAAGTCCCTGTGTTTGCTTGTCCTGGTTACCGCCTGCCTGGTAACCGCGGGCTGCAAGATCATTGTTACCGTTCCCGAAGGCGGGTCAGTGACCACAGAATCCGGCGCCTATAGCTGCCAGGCCGGTTCCGAATGCGTCATCGACGTGGTCGATGTGATGTTTAATGAGACTTTTACGGCCGTGCCCGATGAAGGCTACGAGTTTGTCGGCTGGAAGAAGCGCCCGGGTGCTTTCTGTGGCAACCGCACGGATGCCTGCCACCTGACAACGGAGCGGTTCGACCAATTTGAAGAAATGTTGGCGTTACTCGCGTCAGACGCCGAATACTTCCTGGAACCAGAGTTTGCCGCGCCGGAAGAGCAGCGGGTTGGTTTCGAAATACTCCAGGTTATTTCACCCAACGAAATACGCGCCTGGGTGGGGCCCAGTGTAACCCGGGAAGAATTCGATGCCCTGGAGCTGCCCGAGGGCTGGTTCAAGAACCAACCCCGTGAGGGTGGTGCGCTGGTTAATGGCCCCACCTCAAGCCAATTCCTTCGCTCCCCGGATGCCACCGAGGATGGCGATATTCTCATCGAGGAGCATTTCGGGCTGCAATGGTTTCACGCTGCCACGATATTCGAGACAAATGTCGAGCTGGACAGCGAGGGCCTGCTCAGAGGCTCGCTAGTGCGGAAGTACCACGAGCTTACCTTTGCGGCGGGTAGTACGATACCGCTACTGGTATCGCCAGAGAATGAGGCCTATTTCCTGATGGGCCGGGATGCTGATCGCGTGAGCGACGAACCTACCATTCCGAACCTGTGGCAGCTGGTGGAGTACGTTACCGAGGAGGATGTTGTTTTTGAGCTGTTCGAGCAGAACCTCGTCATCCGTACAGACAACCAGGACTCCTTCCAGGGGCCGGTAGCGATCGGGGAGTACACGATCCAGGAGGAGGAGAACGTCCTCGGTGAAGCTGGTCCATTGGAGCTGAGCGACGATTTGTGTGAAGACCCGGCTAACATGGACGTACTGACGTCGTCGCCAATCTGGCCCTTACTCACGTCGTCGAGTGAGCTCAATCCCGAGCAGGTGGAGCGCATGGTTGCCGAACCCACCCGCGGCCCGTTCTACATGCTCAACCTGATCCGCTTTCGGGAGCTGGCGCAGTACAGTGACGGACGTGAAACCGACCTCACTGGCCGGGAAGCCAACAGCCTTTATTCGCCGATTGAGTATCTCTCGGCCATCGGAGCGGCCCCGGTGTTCGTTGCTCAAGTGGGCGACCAGGTCGATGGCGACGACACCACCTGGCACGATGTAGCCATCGTCGAATATCCCTGCCCGGTGGCCTTCTTCGCGATGATCACTACCCCGGGATTCCAGGCCCGCGCCATCCACAAGGACGCCGGCGTGGAGAAAACCATTGTCATGGTCACTCACCTGCAAACCTCGCAGGTGCCGGAGGACTCCGAGTGGCCGCAGACGCCTTACCCCGCGACTGAAGAAGACCCCGCCTTTGAATTGATTCACGTGATGGATTTCCACGACCTTGCCCAGTATGAGGAAGGCACCGACGAACCTGAACGCACCGGCGAGGAGGCCTGGCGGGAGTACCAGGCGGCTGGCAGCAGTGGCGGTCTCGAAATTGGCTCCCATCCCACCGCGACCCTCGACATCCAGGGGGTGATTATCGGTGATGATGGCCGCAACTGGGACGAGGCCTCTATTGTGTACATGCCGAGTATGGCAGGCTACGAGGCCCTGCTGGGCAACACGGAGCGCCAGGAGGCGAGCTATCACCGCCTCGCGGCGCTTGCCAATAACTACTCCTTGGTGACCTACCCGTTTATCAACAACCTACCGGACGATGCTGATTCCGGCGGAGGTACCGGAGGTGGTTTGCTCCCGGTAACTGAGACCGGTGTCGGCACAATCTGCAGCAGCGACGCGGATTGCGTGGGAATCGGTTTCTGTCTCAAGGGTGACAGTGAAACCGGGTTCTGCTCGATGGAGTGTGGGTCGGGTGAGTGTGGTGACTCCTACCAGTGCTGTCACTCCTGTTCGGAACTTGTCCAATCAAGACTGCCTTTCTCAAGCTCGGCCTGCATGGTCAATGACGACTCGATTATCGGTCAGCTCACAGCGGCACCGGTATCGTGTACCTGCGACTGACCACTGTGGATACTATCAAGAGATGGGACTCGCAAAGCAGCTGGCCAATCGTGCGCTAATTATCTTCTTCGCGGGCCTACTGGCTGTCGGCCACGTACAGCCGAAGCCTGCGTATCGCGATCGCGTACTGGAGAAAGTTCACCAGTTCGGCAGCCTGAACCAGGTCGATCAATACAACCTGCATGGCAGTGGGGATGCTGAGTGCGCGGTCGCCGCGACGGTAGAGGCGACAATTTCCCGCGATGGCTCTCTCCGAAAGATTGAAGTGATTACCCCATCTTCCGTGGCCGTGTTCAATAACTGGTCACGCTGGATCTTCGAGCAATCTGCGCCGTTCGATAGCCTGGACGAGTACTTCCCTGAAGGTAAGGATCAGTACGTGCTGCGCCAAACAGTGCGTATGCAAGGTGAGATGATCTGGTGCAGCGGGCGCGGCAAGCACTGCTGCTCATCACTCCAACTGGTGCAGCCTGCACCGCTACCCGAACACTGAGAGGAGACATTCAGGGCAGATCGATCACGAAACTGGCCATGATGTGATCGCCCTCGAGCCGGTTGGTAGCGTGAAACTCGTGCAACCATTTGAAGATAAGGGGCACCGGCCGGCCGAACAGGGTCGGCGCCCCGTGAGCGACGCCGCTTTTCGTTGTTGGGCTGGCAGCCCCCCTGCCGCGCTGTTACCCTAGCGCAAACCAAAAATAACAGTCGCACCGGATTGATTATGGAAAACACCCTTCCCGCCGAGACCAGCCGCACCCAGCGCATACTCGCCGCCATCGAGCGCACCGGCAACCGCCTGCCGGATCCCACCGTCCTCTTTATCGCCCTGCTGGTGATTGTCTGGGTGGTGTCCTTTGTGTTCTCCCTGATGGAGTTCAATGTCATCGACCCGCGCACCGGGGAGCAGTTGCAGGTAGTGAACCAGCTCTCGGGAACCTCCATGACCGCATTCCTGTCGAGCATGGTGACCAACTTCGCGCACTTTCATCCCATCGGTGTAGTGCTGGTAGCGATGATGGGCATCGGCGTCGCCGAGCACACGGGCTTTATCAACAGTGCCCTGCGGGCGATGTTACGGGTAACCGCCAACTGGCTGCTAACTCCCATGATCATCCTGGTGGGCATTGTCAGCCACACCGCAGCCGACGCGGGCTATGTGATGGTGATTCCCCTGGGTGGCGTGATTTTCTACGCGGCCGGGCGACACCCGCTAGCGGGTATTGCCGCGGCCTTTGCTGGTGTGTCGGGAGGATTCTCCGCCAATTTCATCCCCTCGGCTATCGACCCCATGCTGCAGGGTATTTCCCAGTCCGGCGCCCAGATCATAGACCCCGACATTACCCTGAACCCGCTGAATAACTACTTTTTTACAGCGATCTCATCCCTGCTCATTATCGGGCTGGGCTGGCTCATCACCGACAAGTATGTGGAACCGCGCTTGCAAGACCACGAGCTGGATGACGAGATTGAAGAAATGCACAGCATGGAGCCGCTGACCGAGAAAGAAAGCCGCGGCCTGCGCAGCGCCCTGCGCGCCATGCTGATCGGGATCGTCATACTGGTGGCTACCGCCTGGTCCGCGGACTCGGCCTGGCGCGGCCCAACCGGATCCTTGACCGAGCTGGGATCGCCGCTGATGGCCTCCATCGTGCCGCTGATTTTTATCCTGTTCCTGCTGCCCGGCGTGGTCTACGGCATCGGGGCGGATACCGTGCGGAGCTCCAAGGACATCATCGACGGTATGACCAAGGCGATGGGCAGCATGGCCTACTACCTGGTAATCATGTTTTTCATTGCCCAGTTCATCTACGCCTTCGCCCAGTCCAACCTGGGCGTGCTGATGGCGCTGGAAGGTGCTGCGCTGCTGAAGGCCATGGGACTGGCACCGGCGCTGACCATCGCCGGCATCGTGATCATCACCGGCCTGTTGAACCTGTTCGTGGGCTCGGCCTCGGCCAAGTGGGCCTTGCTCGCACCTATCTTCGTGCCGATGCTGATGGAGCTGGGCATATCGCCGGACCTGACCCAGGCCGCCTACCGTATCGGCGATTCAACGACCAACATCATCACACCGCTGATGCCCTACTTCCCACTGGTAGTGGTGTATTGCCAGCGCTACATCAAGAACACGGGGATCGGCACGGTCACGGCGATGATGCTGCCCTACTCGGTGACCTTCATTATCACCTGGACGATCTTCCTGTTGCTGTACTGGGCCGTGGGCATTCCCCTGGGATTGCAGGCCAGTTACACCTACTGAGGGGTTTGAAGCCCCACTACTTGCCGCCGTAGTGGGAATCCAGGAACTCCACCAGCTTGTTGGCCCAGCGGGTAAACTCCCGCTGCGCATCCTGGCGGTTGGCGGCGCCACCGCGCAGGGTGAACACTTCCTGGGACTGACCGATCGTGCGCCGGTCGACGGCGCGGCCGATGATGTCGCCGCTGATCGAGTCGAACAGTTCCACGAACAGAGTGGCTGATCCGGCTCTCGCGGAAATACTCTGGGTCGGCGCCGTGGTATTGGTGTTGGGTACAGTGACGTCCAGGTCGATAATCGAGGGACGCAGAACCAGCACGTCATCACCGGTCACGGTGACCACGTCGTAGCCGCCAGCCTCCAGGCGCTCGGTAAACACCTCCTGGAACAGATCAGCCACATCGCCCTTGATACGGTCCATGTCTCTCTGGCTGACGCGGCGCATGCGTGAATTGCGATTCTGATCGCGCAGCCAGTTGGCGCGAAAGGCCACCTTGGGCTCAAACACCACCACCCGCTTGAACACGCTGAAGTCCGCCTTGGGATCGACCCAGGCCGCCGCCACACGGGCGTCAGACACCGGCACCAGGCCATCGTGGGTTTCGTGCTTGTCGGCCAGCGCCACCGGGGCAAGAAATGCCGCCACGAACATGAGGGTAATCAAACCCGCCAGAAAATTACGGCTAAAGAATCCCTGCATCATTACTCCTTATCAATAACTGAAATTCGATCCTGAATTCCAGTGTAGACAAGAATGCGGACTCTTGCGGGAATTACGACGGACGCCCTGATACCCGTGTAGGCCGGTTATTGAAACCCAGTCAGTCCAGGCATTCTATCTCGCTGTAAAAGAGCTCATCTATCGCAGTTGTGCTCAATTTTTCGGCCAGAGTACTTGTATTGCGAAGCAACACCCTGCGTCCCTCGGCACAGTTCATGTTTCTGCTGTAGGGGTGAAAGATCTTCTTTCGAGTAATTGGATTATCGCTCGCGATTGCCATGTTCCGCTCCTCACAGTCCGCGCGGGCTAAATCGCTTAGAAACCGACTGGTGCAAGGTGGCACAGGTTTGAGATCGGTAACAGTGGCTGTGACCTCAATTCCCGGGTATTCGAAACTCAAGGCAAGACCGAGGCATACCACTATCGAGGCCATGGAAATAGTCTCAAGCTTGCGCTGCGCAATAACTTTAAGAATCTGTACAGGCTGCTTAACCAACAGGCGATAGTTTGGTTCACATATCAGCCAAAATGCCGTACTGAGCAGGATGGAAAAGAGGGTAAACGCAAAGATTTGCTCCGTAGCAACCGCCGGGGAAGCATTGCGACTCACGAAGAGTAAGAGGAAGACCAGCACAGCAGCAACAACGGGCAACAAGCCATAGGCTACATACTGGTACCACGAACTGAGACGCGACTTATATATGGGGTAGTAGACGAACAACGCGTAGACAAAATAGGCGGCTTGGCCCGCCCAGGCAAAGATAATGATCCAGGCTGCAGCGCCGGCTCCGACAGAACTTCCAAATAATGGTGCAAAGAACGTAAATTCCTCAGCACCCAGGGTAAGCGCAAAGGCAAGAATGCCGTATAGATTTGCTGCAATGCTTGGCCCAAGCAACAGTGCCAGAAAAAAACGCAATCCTCTCATCTTGTCGTCCTTAACACTCGTAGTTTCTTTAGCTGCTCGATCCTTCGAACTAGAGAAGTTAGTGGTTGTACTTCAGACTCTTGCGGTACCAGGTCAGGCCTAGCCGTAGCGGCCCTCGATATAGTCGGCTGTTTCCTGCTGCTGCGGGGTTACAAACATAGCCTCGGTGGCCGTGTGTTCGATAACCTTACCCATGAGCATGAAGATACACTCCTCGCTGGCGCGACGGGCCTGGGCCATATTGTGGGTGACAATGAGAATTGTGTACTTCTCGCGCAGATCCCTGATCAACTCTTCCACTGCCTCGGTGCCCTTGGGGTCCAGCGCCGAGCAGGGCTCGTCCATCAGCAACACCCCCGGTTTAACCGGAAGCAGGCGGGCAATGCACAGCTTCTGCTGTTCTTCCAGGGAAAGCTCAGTGGCCTTGCTTTTCAGCTTGTCCTTGACCTGGTCCCAGAGCAGCACCTGGCGCAGGGCGTCCTCGACGATGTCGTCTTTGTCGCTGCGCGAAACGCCCTTGTCTTCGGAGTGAATGTTGTAGCCGAACAGCACGTTGTCGCGAATTGAGATGGGCAGCGGATTGGGGCGCTGGAAGACCATGCCGATCTGCTTGCGCACTTGCACCAGCTCCACATCCTCGTCATAGATGTTCTTGCCCAGCACCTCGATGGCGCCATTAATACGCACATAGCCCAGGCGCTCGTTGATGCGGTTGACGCTGCGCAGGAAGGTGGACTTGCCACAGCCCGAGGGTCCTATCAGGGAGGTGATAATGCCCTGCTTGATGTCGAGATCGACGTCGAACAGGGCCTGGAAGGTCCCGTACCAGAGATTCAGCTTATTGGTGTGGATGGCCAGCGCTGCGGTCTGCTCGTTCATTATCCGAAGCGGCCCTCGATGTAGTCCGTGGTGCGCTGGTCGGTGGCGCCACCGCTAAAGAGGGTTTCGGTATCGCCGATCTCCACACAACTCCCCTCCAGGAAAAATGCTGTGCGGTCCGCCAGGCGGCTCGCCTGCTGGACCAGGTTGGTGACCAGGATGATGGTCATCTCGCTCTTGAGCTCCTTGAGCACGTCCTCGATGCGCATGGTGGTGACCGGGTCCACGGCGATGGAGAACTCATCGAGCATCAACAGCTTTGGCTGCTGGGACAGGGCCCGGGCAATAGTCAGGCGCTGCTGCTGGCCACCGGAGAGCAGGCTGCCCAGGGAGTCCAGCCGATCCTTAACCTCGTCCCACAGGGCCGCGCGCTGCAGGCATTGCTCGACAACCGCGTCCAGGTCGGCCTTTGCTTTCACTCCCCGCAATCGCGGTGCCAGGGCCACGTTGTCGTAGATGGTCATGGGCAGGCCCACCGGCAGCGGGAATACCACGCCGATAGCCGAGCGGAGGGCATAGACGTTCTTGATTTGCCTCACATCGCGGCCATAAAAACGGACATCACCCTCCACATGCATGCCCGGGGTAAACATGTCCATGCGGTTAATGGATTTGAGGAAGGAAGTTTTGCCCGCGTTGGCGGGCCCGATGATGCCGAAGATCTCGTTCTCGTAAATATCCAGGCTGACATCGCCCAGGGCCTTGTGCGATCCGTAACTGATGTGCAGGTCGCGGACCGAGAGGGTCGGCTCGGTGGCCGTTGCTGTGTCGGCCTGTGCTACCACTTCTTCTTACCCCGCAGGTAAATCCGGAAGGCGATGGAAATACTGTTCATCAGGAGCACCATGGCAATCAGCACCAGCGCGACGCCGAAGGGCAGTTCCTCGGGCACGCCCGGCACCTGGGTCGCGACCACGAAGAGGTGCAGGGACATGGCCATGGTCTGGTCGAGGACACCCTGTGGCAGCACCGGGGTAAAAAACACCGCGCCGGTAAACATAATGGGCGCGGTTTCACCGGAGGTTCGTGAGACCTCGAGGATGACACCGGTGAGGATACCACTGACCGAGTTGGGCAGCACAACGCGGCGAATCGTCTGCCATCGGGTTGCCCCCATACTCCAGCAGGCTTCCCGGAATGACTGGGGCACCGCCTGCAGGGATTCGCGAGTAGCCACGATTACCACCGGCATGGTCATGATGGCCAGGGTAAGGCTGGCGGCCAGGATACTGGTCCCGAAGCCGAAGAAGATCACAAAGGCCCCCACCCCGAACAGGGCGTGAACAATAGAGGGGACGCCCGCCAGGTTGATGATGGCCAGGTTGATCACCCGGGTAAACCAGTTATCCCCGGCGTACTCGCTGAGATATATTGCCGCGGCGATGCCGAGGGGTACCGAAATCAGCAGGGCCACACCCACCAGCCAGACCGTGCCCAGCAGGGCCGGGAACACACCGCCGGCGGTCATGCCATCAGTGGGCGCGGTGAACAGGAAATCGATGGAGATGACCGAGCCGCCCTTGTAGACCAGCATGGCCAGGATGATCAGCACCGGCAGGATCAGCAGTACGGTCATCAACAGGAAGATCATGCGGAACAGTGTCTGCGTTTTCTTGTCCCGGACATTGAGGGCGGTTTCGTTAAACATCGGCTCAACCCTTGCGCACGCCGCGGACCACCAGGTCAGCGGTGAGATTGATGATGAAAGTGATGACGAACAGGAAGATACCGATGGTGAACAGAGCCTGGTAATGATCGGACCCCACCGCCGTTTCTCCCAGTTCAGCCGCAATGGTCGCAGTCAGCGCCCTCACGGAATCGAACACACTGCTCGGCATATTCACCGAGTGTCCGGTGGCCAGTAGCACCGCCATGGTTTCCCCGAAGCCGCGGCCGACGCCGAGCAGCACAGCCCCGAGCAGGCCGTTTTTGGCTGCCGGCAACACCACCTTGAATATCACCTGCCAGCGGGTGGCGCCCATGGCCTCGGCCGCTTCCCGGTAGCGGTCGGGTACCGCCTTGAGCGCGTCCTCTGCAATGGAGGTCATGATCGGCGCCGTCATTAAACCGAGGATGAGGCCGGCATTGAGGACATTGAGGCCCACCGGAACATCGAACAGGTCGATGATTATGGGGTTCATGATAGTCAGGCCGATGAAGCCCCACACCACCGAGGGAATGGCGGCCAACAACTCGACCATCACCTTGAGAAATTCCCGGGTCTTGCCGGTGGCAAACTCGCCGACAAATATTGCGGCGCCCAGGGAAAAGGGAATCGCCACCACCAGGGCCAGGCCGGTGACACTGGCAGTGCCGGCAATCAGGGCCAGGATGCCGTACTCGGGGGCATCCTCGTCGCTGGGTTCCCAGTACTGGGAGCCAAAAAACTCTACCGGGTCCATGGTGTTGAGGATGAAGCCGAAGCCTTCCTTGGTGATGAACACGAAGATGCCAATGATGAAGACAATGGCGGAAATGCCGCCGATGAACACGATCAGCTGGATCAGCTTGTCGATGTACCAGTCGCGATTGCGGCGGTCGAATTCGCTGGTTGCGATTTGCTGCATGATGACCGAAGGTGCCGGTATCAGGGGGCGTCTTCGCCGCGCAGCTGGTGCATCAGCTCACTGATCTGTGAGCGCAACTCGCGGTAGACGGACTTCATTTGCTCGGCATCAGAGCTCGAACCGGGTTGTTCGATGGTCCACTGTATGCCGTTGGTGTGAAATGGCAGCTTCTGAAGATAATCGCTGACCGGACCCTGCAGGCTGACAACCAGGTGAAACTCGGCCAGCTCGTGCTCGGTAAACTCGATAGCCGACGGTTGTGCCCCGCTGGTATCCACACCTTTTTCGGCGAGGAAGTCCAGGGTGGCCTGGTCGACCTGGGCGGCCGGGCTGGCACCGGCGCTCGAATAACTACTGCTACCTGGGAAGGCATTGCGGGCCAGCGCCTCCGCCATCTGGCTCAGGCAGCTGTTGTCCCGGTCCAGGAACAGGATGTTGTAAACCTTGGGCTCCTTGGTTTCGCCGGTTTCTGCAAATATGGTGTCTTCACAGATATTCTTGGCCTGGTCCGCCACCCGCTTGAGATTGGTGAACACGGTGAAGATATTCAGCAGTGACTGGGCGTTGGCGTGCTCCGGGTTGGCCATCAACTCCGCGTAAATGCCGTCGAGGTCGAACTCCATTTCCTGTTCCAGCACCTTGGTACCCCTGGCCAGCTCCGCGTTGAGTTCGTTGAAGGCCTTCACGGACTGGTCGAGCATGGTCTTCACCTCGCCACTGAAGCGGTCGAGTTCGTGGCCCATGCGGCCCTCGGGGGGTCCCGCCATCTGGCTGGAAGCCCGGGCGATCGTGGTGGCGTAATCGCCGATACGCTCCAGGGCGATATTGACTCGGATGAAGGAGGAAAGCAGGCGCAGGTGACGTCCGCTGGGCAGGTGCACTGCGATAAAGACATGGCAGGCGGCATCGATCTCGCGCATCTTGCGATTGACCGGGTGATCTGCCAGGACGGTCTCAGCAGCGAGCTGGCGGTCACCGTGTTGCAAGGCGTGCACCGCATTGCCCAGGGAAGCCTGCACTTGTGCCGCCATTCCCGCAATATTTTCACGGAGCGCGTTTAGATCACGCTCCAGTCTTTCCTCGTAGTGACTCATCGCAGCTGATTTACTCGCAGTTGATTTGTCGGACGGGCGCGTAGCCCTTCTCCTGGATAATGCATTGTCCGGTATCGCTCATCACCCAGTCCAGGTACTCCTTGACAACACCGCTGGGCTCACCATTGGTGTACATGAACAACGGGCGCGCAATAGGGTAAGACTTGTCGGCTGCGGTGGCCGGCGATGGCAATACGCAGGCACTGTCGCCCGATTGCTCGATGCAGGCGAACTGGATGTGGTCGGTGGCGTAGGCCAGGCCGCTATAACCGATGGCGCAGGGGGTTTTTTCCACCAGGTCCACCACGTCCTTGGAACCGTGCATGTCCAGCGTGCCCTGGCGGTACTTGCCTCTCTTACCGAGAACGGCGCTCTTGAAGTAGGCATAGGTGCCGGAGTTGTTCTGGCGGCTGACAACAACGATCTTCTGCCCCTTGCAGCCGGGCACCTCGATGCCCAGGTCGGTCCATTTCTTTGCGCCGCCGCCACGACCGTAGATTTCCTTGAGCTGGTCAACGGTCAGGGATTTGGCCGGATTGTTGGCGTGCAGGTAAACCGCCAGGGCGTCGAAACCCACAATGTGCTCCACCGGCGTCACACCTGCTTTTCCCGCCATGCCCATTTCTTTTTTCTTCATCGCGCGACTGGAATTGGCGATATCGACGGTGCCGTTGATCAGTGATGCTATCCCGGTGCCGGAGCCACCGCCGGATACCGCCACGGCTACCTGGGGATCCACCGACTGGTAGGCCTCGGCCCAGGCCTGGGCCACGTTGACCAGGGTATCGGACCCCTTGTTCTGGATCTGGGTGCGCGCCGCCGCGCCAGAGGCGATAAAAGTTGCGGCGATGCACAGCAATGCAATAAGGAAATTTGGATGCTTCATAGAAGACCGCTGCTCCCAGCTAATTGGATAGTCGAATAGTGGCCTGATTAGAAATAGGGATTCAGGCATAAATTAATGGCAGGCTAACTTACACTGCCTTTTCATAAATTAGAAGTAGCAGATTCCTTGACAATCAGCCAGCGAATGGGGCACTGGCTTAAACCCGGATAATGGTCTACTGATCGAGATCAATCTTTGCTTGTGCTTTGCCGAGAGAATACAAATACTTGTTTCAGAGCGAGCAAGTGGTGTGGTCACTGTGCGACTGATCCTGGTCAGGCATTACAAGACGGCTTTCAATGTCTCCGGTCATATCATCGGCTGGGGGGACTCGGAACCCGTGGCGGAATCCGCCGAGGATCTCGACTTCATCGCAGCGACACTGGCCGCCCACGCCTGGCAGCCGGACAGGGTCGTCTCCAGCGCGCTGGGCCGAGCCCAGCGTAGTGCAAAACACTTCGCCGACAGGTTTGGTCTCGAAGTCGCGCTAGCGACCCCCGCTCTCAACGAGATCAACTACGGGGCGCTGCAGGCCCGGCCGAAGCAGTGGGTGCTGGAACACTACCCCCAGTACAAGACCGATCCCGACTTTGTCTTTCCCGAGGGGGAAAGCTTTCACCAGATGCAGCGGCGCTGCAGCGATTTCCTGCAGACCCTGCCGGGCAGCGGCGAATCCGCGAACATCCTCTGTGTTGCCCATGCCGGCGTGATCCGGGCAGCGGTAAGCCACTTTCTCGGCCTGGACCTCGCCGAGCAATTGCGGCATCGCATATCCCATCGCTATATCGGGGTGCTGGATTTCAGCGCCGACGGGAGCGTCGCCTACGACGAATGGGGCACACCCTCGGGTTTTATCGATAGGGATTGCCTGCCCGGCACCCCGTAGCAACGGCGTTCGGTGTATAATCGGCGACTAATGGTGTGCTGCCGGCACCGCGGTATTGAGGAGTGTTTTGGCAAAGCTATTAATCGAAGACAGGGATGAAGATACCCGCGTTCCTTTCCTGAGGGGAATTCTGACCCGCTCTCTGCAGCAGTCCGGGCTCTCCTTCCGCCAGGCCTATGACCTCGCCACCGATATACGCGACCGGTTCGAAGAAGACAAAACCCTCACCAGCGGCGAACTCAAGCAGATTGTCTACAAGCAACTGAAAAACGATTTTGGGCCGAAGATCGCGGATCGCTATCTCAGACCAAGCCTTGGTATTGCCCAGGTCATGGTCGAGGATGACGAGGGCCGCATGACACCCTTCTCGGCGGAGCTCTATCGCCGGGACCTGGAAACCATTGGGCTGACCTTGCCGGAATCAGTCAAGGTAGCCAGCAAATTGCGCCGCCACCTGATCAAGAACAAAATCGCGCAGATCAGCTCGCAGCGCATTTCCCGGCTGACCTACGATTTTCTCAAGGAGTCCGAGGCCCTGGGACCGGCCGTGGCGCGACGTTGGCTGGTGTGGCGGGATTTCCTGCGCAGTGGGCGACCACTTATTATTGTCATCGGCGGCGCCACTGGCTGCGGCAAGAGTACCATTGCCACCTCACTCGCCAACCAGTTGGGAATCGTGCGCATGCAGTCCACCGACCTGCTGCGCGAGGTGATGCGCACCATGATGAGCGGCGATGAATACCCGGCCCTGCACGCGTCGTCCTATGATGCCTGGCGCCACCTGGGCGACATCGATGTCGCAGCCCTGAGCGACCCGGATTTTCCCGTTGAAGCGGGCTTCAGGGAACAGGCTGAGCTGGTCTCGGTGGCCAGCATGGCGGTGATGGAACGTGCCCAGCGCGAGCGCGTCTCACTGGTCCTGGAAGGTGTACACGCCCACCCGGACATGGTGAAGAGATTACAGAGCGACAATGCTGTAATGGTCCACGTGCTGTTGGCCGTGCTGAAAAAGCGCAAGCTCAAGCGGCGCCTGTCTGCCCGTGCGACCCATGCCAGTGAGCGTCGCGCGGAACGCTATATCGAAAACTTCGACCATATCTGGGCGCTGCAATCCTACCTGTTGTCTGAGGCGGACCGCACCAACACCCCTATCGTCATCAACGACGATCGCGACCAGGCGGTGCGCGAGATCATGCGCACGGTGCTGGACACCCTGGAGGAGGTCGAGACTCCGTCGCCGAAGAAGGTGTTTGCCGAGTAGATCAGTCCTTGTACTCGGGTTTGCGGCCTTCCTTGCGCGCCTTGATCGCCTCCTCAAAATTCTGGGTGGTCAGGCGAACGAAGAGCTGGGCGTGGCCCTCGTGGTTCATATGCGAGTGCAGGCTGCCCGCATCCATCCCCGCCCAGAGTAACTGCTTGGACAACTCCACCCCGAGCTGGCTGTAACCGATAATGTGCTCGGCGATGTCGTAGCACTCATCCAGCAGGTGATCCTCGTGTACCGTGCGCGAAACGATTCCGATGCGCGCCGCCTCCTCCGCATCCACGTCGCGGCCGGTGAGCATGATCTCGAAGGCGCGGGAGGAACCGATGGCCCGGGGTAGCAGGTAACTCAAGCCAAGCTCGCCGGAAGTAAGGCCATTATTGATGCCCGCCGGCCGAAAGTAGGCGGCATCCGAGGCGATGCGGATATCGGTGGCCATAGAGAGGCAGAAACCGCCGCCGATGGCGGCGCCATTGATGGCACCGATCACTGGCTGGTGCAGGGACTGGATGGTCTTGATCACGTCATCGAGGATACGCATCGCGCGCCGGGCGATGCCGGGTATGGTCAGCCCATCGAAGATCTCCAGCCAACCCGGGTCCTCCAGGTCAGCACCCGAACAGAAACCATGGCCGGTGCCGGTGATAATGACTACACGGCAGTCATTGTCGAAACTGACCTCCTCCAGTGCCTCCTTGAAGGGCACCATCACATCGAAGGCCATGGCATTCATGCGATCCGGCCTGTTCAGGGTGATCTGCGTGACATGGGGGCGGGGTTTGTCGACCAGGACGTAAGACATCAGGTGGCTCCGTATTCATCTAGCGGGCTTCAGGACACTTTAAATCACAAGATACGGGCAGCACCATGGTGCCAGCGGCCACAATTCCCTGCTTCAACCGGCAGACTTCGCAGTAATCTCTGCGAGCACCCAGTTTCGGAAGACCTCGACTTTTCGCCTGTCGGCATGCGCTTTCGGATATACCAGGTAAAACGCAGAGCCAAGGGGCAATGATGTCTCGAAGGGTGCAATCAATCGGCCGGCGGCTATGTCCTCTGCTGCCAACTGCTGCCAACCCAACACCACCCCCGCACCGTCGATAGCAGCCTGTAATGCATGGTCCGGTTGGCTGAAGTGTGGCCCCCTGGCACTATTGGCCAGGCTGGTACCTGCTGCCTCAAGCCATGTCTGCCAATTCGGCGCCGCGGGGTCAAACCCCATGGAATCATCATGCAGCAACACCTGCTGCTGCAGGTCGTCGATGTGCTTGAGGGACCCTGCGCCTTCCAACAGGCGCGGACTGCACATGGGGGTGACGGACTCGCCAAACAGGTACACCGACTCAAGCCGTGGATACTGACCGTGACCAAGCCGCACCGCAGCGTCGAATCCGTCACGCTGAAAATCCACTAAGTCACCACTTGAGGAAATTCGCACGTCAATCTCCGGGTGCAGTTCATCAAATCGCTGCAGTCGCGGCAGCAGCCATTTGACCGCGAACATCGGTGCCACGCTGATGGTCAGGGCACCGCGCGATTCGCTCTCCTGGACCAGCTCCATGGCTTTATCCAGGCGCTGGAAGATATCTCGAAGCTCCGACTGAAGTAATTGTCCGGCGTCAGCCAGTAGTAAACCTCGCGGCAGGCGGCGAAACAGTTGCACGCCCAGATAGTCCTCAAGCTTTTTTACCTGGTGGCTGACCGCCGCTGGCGTCACATGCAGTTCCTCCGCCGCCTTGACGAAGCTCAGGTAGCGAGCAGAGCTCTCAAAGGCCCGCAGCGCGTTTAGCGGATGTAGTCTCATATTTCATTTATGGCTTAGTTTTTATAAGTCTAGCGAGAGAATAAGTCGTTTGTCGATCGCATTAACATTCAATATCTTGGTAATCATTCCGTAGAGGCGGAAATTAAGACCTAATTTAACTAATTGCCTCTACGCAACGAGGAGGACAGGAAAATGGCAAATTTTAGCTACTCGAAAGATTTCATGGGCGTGGCGGACGTGTTCCTGCGGTCACCGCATTACTACAGGCCACTGCTCGACTTTATCGAGAACGTCATGGTCGGGGAATCTGCACTGTCACCAGCCGAGCGGGAGATCATCGCCGCACAGGTATCCCACGTCAACGGCTGCCATTTTTGTGTCAATGCGCATCTGGCGACACTCGACGCGATGGGCGTTGACAGTGAGATCACCTCGGCGCTGCGCGAAGGCAAAGACGTCACCGGCATCAGGGTTGAACTGAAGCACCTGCTGCAATTCGCAGAAAGGCTGACCCGGACACCTGACGCTGTCTCTCAGGCCGACATCGATGCCCTGAAAGACCAGGGAATTGCGGAGCAGATGATCGAGGATGCGGTGAATGTTGTAGCGCTGTTTGGCTACATGAACCGGCTGGTCGATGCCTTCGGCGTCGAGGGCGCCCCCGACTATTTCAGGGGTGGTTGGCGCAACATTGGCCAAAAATGGTTACGCCAAACTGCTGCCCCGGCAGGCGGCATAGCGCCATGACGGCCGCAGCTAAGGACAAGCCCGTTTGCATCGTCACCGGAGTGGGCGATGCAACGGGGTCCGCGATCGTCAAGCACTTCGTGGATGGTGGTTATCGTGTCGCCATGATCGCTCGCAATACGGAACGACTCGATCGGCTCGCTGCAGAGCTCGAAGGCGCCTTCGTCTATCCCTGCGACGTGGGTGAACTGGAAGCGCTGGAAATGACCTTAACCGCCATCAAGCGCGACATGGGTCCAGTTCGAGTACTGGTACACAATGCGGTGGCCCACACCTTCGGGACGTTTCTCGAATCCGATCCGGCGGAGCTTGAGCGCAATTTCCGCGTCAACACCACCTCCCTTCTGCACATGGCAAGAGCGCTGGCGCCCGACATGATCGATGCCTCCGAGGGCGCGATCATCGTCACGGGCAATACCGCGGCGCACCGGGGCGTCGCCAATTACGCCCTGTTCGCCCCCACGAAAGCGGCCCAGCGGGTGCTCTGCGAAGCGCTGGCGCGGGATCTCGGCCCCAAACGTGTGCACGTGGCGTATGTGACTATCGATGCGCCGATTGACGCGCCCTGGCTGGGTGAATCGGATGAGGAGCGCCCCGACTGGATGGTGCCGCCCGCGGACTGGCCCTGGGAGCGTGAAGACTTTTTTGCCCAGCCGGATGCCATTGCGGGCGAGGTGTTTCATTTGGCCCACCAGGATCGCACAGCCTGGGCATTCGACCTGGTGATCCGGCCCTTTGCCGAAAAGTGGTGACGGGGCGCTAACCATAACGACCGGGGCGCGTAGAACGGCTTGAAGTTGATCTGTCGCAGTTATCGAGAATGCTTCTTATTTACATGTTCATCGCCCCTACCTACAATGGGCGACCATTGCCTGCAAGGTATGTATGAGTATCTCCCTCTGGTCTCTCAAGGCCGGCGATCGGGGCCAGATAACCGGCTTTGACGATGCGCTGGCAGAAAACTATCGCGTCCGCCTGATGGAACTCGGCTTCCATCCCGGTGAGGTGATCACCTGCCTGCAGTCCCCGGCACTGGCCGCACCCAAGGTTTACCGGGTCGCCAATACCATCTTCTCCCTGGACGACGAGGTCGCCACCCATATCAAGGTCAGCGCGGTAGGTAATGAGTAAGATTATCCTGATCGGCAGCCCCAACTCGGGCAAGAGCCTGCTGTTCAATCGCCTCACCGGCATGCAACAGAAGGTCGCCAATTTCCCGGGCATCACAGTCGACGTGGCCACCGCGAAAATGTCTGCCATCCCGGATTTCACCCTGATCGATTTCCCCGGTACCTACTCCCTACAGCCGATTTCCGGCGAGGAGCAGGTGGCCTACGATTACTTCCGCACCGCACTCGATGACCCCGAGGTCAAGCAGGTGTTTTGCCTGGTAGACATCAGCCGTCTGGAGAAGAGCCTCTACTTCACACTGCAGGTCATCCGCGAATGCGAGCGCCACGGCAAACAGGTGCTGGTGCTGGCCAATATGATGGACGTGCTGGACAAGCATGGCATCGCGGTGGACCTCGACGGCCTGTCGCGCGAGATCAAGGCGCCGGTCATGCCGATTTCCGCGCGCACCGGCCGGGGCCTGGATGCGGTGATCGAGCGGGTGGACTACAACCGCAATAACGGCAAGAACGGCATCGATGCCGGTATCGCCGACACCCCCGATGAAATACTGCGCGGCAACGCGCATACCCTGGCCAACAAGTACGGACCAAAGGGCGACCTGCTGGTCAAATCCCAAACCCGGCTGGACAGCTTCTTCCTGCACACGGGCTTCGGCGGCTTCGCTTTCTTCGGCATCATGTTCCTGCTGTTCCAGTCCATATTCACCTGGGCGGCACCGGCAATGGACGCCGTGGAAGCCCTGCTCGGTGCCATCGCCGACCTGGTGGTCCCCGCAATTGGTAATCAGATGGCCAGGGATTTCACCGCGGATGCGATCTTCTCGGGCATCGGTGCCTTCCTGGTGTTCGTGCCGCAGATATTCGTGCTGACCTTTATCATCGGCATTCTCGAGGATTCCGGCTACATGGCCCGAGCCGCGCTGATCTGCCACAAGCCCCTGCGCCTGTTCGGGCTCACCGGCAAGAGCTTTATCCCGATGCTCTCAGGCGTGGCCTGTGCGATTCCCGGCATTTACGCGGCGCGCTCCATCGATTCGCCGAAGAAGCGCCTGTTGACCTATATGGCCATCCCGCTGATGCCCTGCTCAGCACGCTTACCGGTCTATACCCTGTTGATCGCGGCCTTTATTCCCAACACCACCGCGCTGGGCGGACTGGTCGGCCTGCAGGGACTGGCTATGTTCCTGACCTATTTTTTTGGCATGTTCATTGGCCTGCTGGTGACCGGCCTGGTATCGCGGACCCGGGAAGACCATTACACCGACCTGCCCTTCGTGCTGGAAATGCCCCCCTACCGGGTGCCGGCCTGGCAGCCACTGATCCGCAATTCCTGGAACCGCTGCAAGCACTTTGTCACCAAGGCCGGCACGATCATTTTCTCGGTGACGGTGGTGATCTGGTTCTTCGGTTACTTCCCCAACCAGGGTGAGGACCTCGGCGCCTCCTGGCTGGGTCAGTTCGGCCATTTCATCGAGCCGGTCTTCGCGCCACTGGGTCTGGACTGGCGCTACGGGGTGGCCATCATGACCTCCTTCCTGGCACGTGAAGTATTCGTCGGCACCCTGGGCGCGATGTTCGGCATCGAGGGCGCCGACGAAAACATGGTGCCCCTGGTCGACCAGATCCAGGCCAGCGGACTCGCCGCCGCTTCCGGCGTCGCCCTGCTGGTTTTCTTCGCCATCGCCCTGATGTGTGTCTCCACCATGGCGATTCTCAGTAAGGAGAGCGGCTCCAATCGCCTGGCCCTGAAGATGTTTGCCGCCTACGGCATCGCCGCCTACCTCGGCGCTGTGCTAACGTATCAGGTAGTAAAGCTACTCATCGGCTAACTCCACTCGGAGGTAACAGCTATGCTACTGCTGGATATGATCGGTTACGTGGGTTACGCCATGGAAGCCTTTGGCGTATTTGTGATTGTCGCCGGCGCTTTCATCGCCGTGGCCAATTACGGCTACAAGCAGATCATCTCGCGAGGCGGCACTCCCTACGACGAATTCCGCCGGGTTATGGGACGCGCCATGATGGTGGGACTGGAGTTTCTGGTGGCCGGCGACATCATCCGCACTGTCGTCACCTCGCACACCCTCGAGGATATCTCGATACTGGGCCTGCTGGTAATCATCCGGACCGCCCTGGTGTTCACCATCCACCTGGAACTGGAAGGGCGCTGGCCCTGGCAGCAAGCTCCCCAGGAAAAAATCGCCCAATAGCTTAAGGGCGAGTCAGGCCTCGCCCTCTTCTTTCACCGCCTCCTTGCCGCTGTGTTGTTTGAACCACTCCAGGATCGCCGCCACCTTGGCAATTAACTGGCTGGGGCGCCGGGCAATACTGTGGGAGGCGCCGGGTATGCGCACCTGCGCTGTGTCCACACCGCGCAATTTCAAGGCCTGGTAGTACTGCTCTGATTCCCACATGGGCGTGCGCCAATCCGCCTCACCCGTCAGTAACATGGTGGGTGTGGTGACATTGCCGACCAGTGACAAGGGTGAACGCTGCCAGTAGTGCATGGGATCTTCCCAGGGCATGGCAGGGAACCAGTACCGGGTGAAGAGCGCCGGCATGTCAGCGCTCAGGGCAAAGCTGGTCCAGTTGATCACCGGCTTGGCCACCACCGCGGCACGGAAACGATCGGTCTTGCCAACAATCCACGCAGTGAGCACACCGCCGCCGCTGCCGCCGGTTACATAGAGCTGCTCCGGATCGACGGAACCCTGCTCGATCACCGCATCGACGACGCTGATCAGGTCATCGTAATCCTCGCTGGGATAATTGTGGTGAATCAGCTGAGCAAACTCCTCACCGTAACTGGTACTGCCGCGCGGGTTCACGTAAACCACCACGTAACCGGCCGCAGCGAAAAGCTGCACCTCGGCAGAGAAGTGCGGCCCGTAGGTGGTGTGGGGTCCACCGTGAATTTCGAGCAGCAGCGGGTAATCTTTGGCGGGGTCAAATCCCGGCGGACGGGCCACCCAGGCCTGGATCTTGCGCCCATCGTGACTGGACTCCACCCACAGTTCCTCCACCGGTGCCAGGCGCCGGTGATCCACCAGGTTGGCGTTGAGGTCGGTCAGGCGCCGGGGATTGCCGGTGCCGCGCCCGCTGGCAATATCCGCCGGCGAATGCACATCGCCCCGGGTATAGGCCCAGGTATTCTTGCCACCCACGGCGAAGGCAGCGCCGGAATACGGACGGGTAAGGCTGAGTCCACCCAGGTCACTGCTGAGCTCGGTAAGCTTTCCGCGCAGGCTGAGATAGGCAAGCACCGTATCGCCCTTATCGTCGTATTGGATATAGAGCCCCTTGCCATCGGATGCCCAACGGGGGCTCTGGATATTCCGGTCCAGGTCCGGTACCAGCTCGCGACGATTGCCGCCATCGACATCCATCACGTAGACCCGGCTGCGCTGCCAGCTCATCTGTTGGTCGTCAAATCCAATCCAGGCGAGTTGCTTGCCGTTGGGCGACACGGTTACACCATTGTCGGGCCCCTGGCGATCTGTAACCGCCGTGACTTCACCGCCATCGACACCCACCCGGTAGATCTCGGTGTTAAACGGATCCAGCTCCCAGTCAGCGTGACGATTGCCGGTAATAAACAGGCTTCTGCTATCACCCGCCCAGGCGATAGCACCGTTGTGATTAAAGTCGCCATCGGTGATCCGGCGCGGCGCACCCCCGCTGGCGGGCACAACGAAGACGTGGGTGAAACCCTCGGGCAGCATACCGGCGCCGTCAAAACGGAACATGGAACGTTCGACCACGACAGGTGGCTTGGCCCACTCGGCACCCTTGGGGGCGGGGGGTAATTTACCCATGGTGGCGGGCTTTCTCGGTACCAGCATGGTAAATGCCAGCCACTTGCCGTCCGGCGACCAGGACAGGTTACCGGGACCGAAAGGCAACCGGGTGACCTGGAGGGTTTCACCGCCCTGCAACCAGCGCACAAAAACCTGCGCGCCCTTGTCGTCGCGGGACAAGTAGGCAATGCGATCGCCCGCCGGGGATATCCTGGCGCCCTTGTCATTGACCGCGCCGGTGGTCAGCGGGCGGGCGTTTTTGCCGTCGGTGTCAATGCGCCACAGATTGGAGCGCCGCCGGTCCTCCATGATGTCCATGAAATTGTGGGTATAGACGATGAAGGAGCCGTCGGGGCTGACCTGGGGTTCGCTGGCATAATTGAGACGAAAGACATCCTCCGCGGAAAACGGCGGTTTCTCGGCGAGGGCCGCGGTGCTGAACAGCAGGCTGGCAAGGAGTAGCAATCTCATGGACGGGCTCCGGTAGTAATGGACGCTATGAAGGTCGGCAAGGATAATGGCCCATTCGCAGAAAGGGAATAGATAAAGCACCCTGGATCGTATACGGGTGCTCAAAACTGGAAGAGGGATTCCTAATGTTTTTCGGATGGCGTGTGGTCGCCGGCAGTTTTGTCTCGATGATGCTGGTGATCGGCTTTTTCACCTACTCCTTTACCCTGCTGGTTAGCCCGATCCGCGAGGAGTTCGGCGCCAGCCTGGAGCAGGTGATGTACGGCCTGACTCTCGGTACTTTCCTCGGCCTGGTGGTCAGCCCGGTTTCCGGCATCCTTATCGACCGCTACCCGGTGCGCCTGTTGATGGTAGCCGGATGCCTGATTGTCGCCGCCGGTTTCTGGGCCATGGCCCATGCCCCGTCGATATTTCTGTTCAACCTTGTCTTCGCCTCCACATTCGCCCTCGGCAATGGACTGGCGGGGGCCATGTCGGGCAGCGCCGCCGTATCGCGCTGGTTTATCCGCAGCCGCGGCCGCGCCCTGGGCATCACTACTATCGGTACTTCCGTCGGCGGGATGGTCATACCCGCTCTCACCACCTGGTGGCTGACCCAGGCGGGCTGGCGCGGCGCACTCGAAAACCTGTCGCTGCTGACTCTGCTCCTGGTCGCGCCCTTTGTCTGGTTCACCGTGCGCGGTCGCCCGGAGGACGTGGGGCTTGTTGCCGAAGGCGCAGAAACAGATGGGCAGGGACCGGAACAGGCCGCCGGCGAAGCCATGGGTATGGGCGAGATTGTGCGGCAGCCGGCCTTCTGGCAACTGGGATTCAGTGTCGGCCTGTTGATCGCCGTGTTTTCCTCCACCATGGCCAATCTATCGCCCTACGCCACGCGCCTCGGCGCCAGCGCGGTACAGGCCTCCACGCTGGTAGTCAGCCTCGCGGTTGCCGGGCTTGTCGGCAAAATTATCTTCGGCATGGCTGCTGACCGCTTCAGCCTGAAACTCGGCATGTTCACCGCCCATGGCCTGGTGGCTATCGCCTTTCTGATCATGGCCGCTGAACCGTCATATGCCCTGATATTCCTTGCGGCCATTTGCCTGGGGCTGGCCACCGGGGGACTGCTGCCGGTTTGGAATGCCATGATGGCCCACGTGTTCGGTGTCGACAGCTACGGACGCGCCATGGGCGCCATGGGCCCGCTGATTACGCTATTGATAATGCCCGCCTATGCCGTGATTGGCAGGCTGTTCGACATCACCGGCAGCTATACTACCGGCCTGCTGGCCTTCACCGGTGTGCTTTGCATCGCATCCCTGTTGCTCTCGCTGCTGAAACTGGAGTGACAATCCGCAGCGGTCTTGCGAACGTACCTATCGCAATGAAGTTCAGAATCGTAATCCTCAGCCTGCTCGTCTCCGGCATACTGCTCGCCAGCTGTACTGCTGCCCCGCCCTACCGCGGCGAGCGGACGTCCCATTTCGACGGCAAGGTATTCGTCAACACCATACCCATGCGTAAAACCGCCGGCGATATGTTGAGCCTGGGCTGGGGCACACTGTCGGAAGCGGAAACCTGGCCCGCCTGGGTCGAGGTCGAGCAACAGACAATAGCGCGTACACGGGTCTACGAGGGCATTTCAGTCACGTTTATCAACCATGCCAGCTTCCTGGTGCAGGTGGCCGGCGTTAATATCCTCACCGACCCGATCTACGCGAGGCGGGCGAGCCCCTTCCAGTGGGCAGGACCGGAGCGGGTTCACGACCCGGGCATCCGACTGCAGGACCTGCCGCCCATCGACGTGATCATCGTCTCTCACAATCACTACGACCACCTGGACGAGTACACGCTGCGTCATTTTGCGGCGATGGAAAATCAGCCGCTGGTGTTGTCGGGACTGGGGAACGGCCGACTCTTCGACCAGTTGGGACTGACCAATCACCGGGACCTGGACTGGGAGGACAGTGTGCGCGAGCAGGGGCTGGAGTTTGTGTTCAACGAGTGCCGGCACCGGTCAGGTCGGGGCATCAACGACCAGATGAAAACCCTGTGGGGTGCTTTCACGGTCAAAACGCCTGCTGGCAATATTTATTTTGGCGGTGACAGCGGTTACGGGCCTCACTTCAAGAACACCGGCGATAACCACGGACCCTTCGCCCTGTCACTGATTCCGATCGGCGCCTACGAACCGCGCTGGTTCATGGCCGACGTGCACGTGAATCCTGCCGAGGCAGTGCAGGCACACCTGGACCTGCGCAGTGAGCGCAGCATTGGGATGCACTTCGGCACTTTTCAGCTCACCTACGAGGGCATCGACCAGCCGGTGACCGACCTCGCCGCCGCGCTTGAAGCAAAGCGTATTAACCCCAGCCTGTTCCAGGTGATGGCGCCCGGAGAATCCCGGCAGTTCGACTAATTCCGCGGGCTTGCCGCTGCAGCACGATAATTGATAACGGGTAAACCGCCATTGACTACACTTAGTCGTGAACGTTTCTGTAATCACTTGAATCTCGACCAACAGGTGCATCCCAAACATGGAGAAAACTATGCGCGCATACATTGCTAAAACGGCATCGCTACTGCTGCTGGTGACAGGCGCCGCGTTCGGAAACGCGGCGGACGGCAACCAGGTTTCAGTCTCGAAGCTGGTGTCCGGGGACCTGCTCTCGGGTACCGACTACACACTGGCGCCGAAGGCCGAGATCGAGAGCTCCCGTGCGGTGTATACACTGACGTCCGCGGGCAGCGCCACCCAGATTACCGGCACCGTCAGCCTGCTGGAGCGCGCTAACGAAATCCGCGCCGTGCAGACCCTGGAGGCGATGAAGAAAACCGATGTCTACGGCGATGCACTGAAGAACTCGGCCAAGGGCCCGGTCAAGTACGGCAAGAAACTGGTGAACGAACCCGTCGATACGGTTTCCAATACCGTCAAGGGTTTCGGCAGTTTCATGGCGGATGTGGGCTACTCGGTGGTCAGCGACGACCCCAGCCAGGACAATGTCGCCAAGACCGGCCTGGGTTTTGCCACCGCCAAGCGCAACTTCGCCTTCCAACTGGGGGTTAATCCCTACAGCCGTTACCAGCCGCTACAGGATGCACTCAGCGAAGTTTCCTGGACGGCCGTTGGCGGTGGCCTTACCGTGACGGTAGCGTTCCGCGCGGTGACCAACACCGCTGGACAGGTGCTGTCGGCGACCAGCTTTGCCAATACCTCGCGCAAGGCGGTGCGCGACAATTCGCCGCGCAAACTGCAGAACATGAATGCCGAGACTTTGAAGAGCATGGGTGTGAGCGAAGAGGTGACCGAGGGGCTGCTCAATAATTATAAGTTTGATCCCGAGGCGGAGACCCGGCTGGTCACTGCACTGGCTACCATGAAGGGTGTAGACGGCAGGAGCGATATCGTGGCCCGGGCGTCACTGGCCTCCACCGCCAATGCCGCCGATGAAATGCGCGACTGGGTGGAGTTGCTGGCGGCATGCCACGCCAAGGTGACGCCGGCGAGCAAACTGGTTGTGGTTGGCTCGGCACCCTTCCTGGTAGACAAGAAGAATACAGCGCATGGCATCTTCCCCACCGATTACGTCCTGTGGACGGACGACCTGGCGGACCAGATCGCCGAATTCACCGGTGAGGTCAAAGGCAAGGGCTACAAGCTGGGATCAGTGTACGTGACCGGCAAGATCGACAAAAAAGTGAACAAGCTGCTGCGTGACAGCGGCTGGCAAAAGGTTGAGGCCAGCGCTGAGAAAGTCCTCAGGAGCAGCTAGTCCAACCGTACTGCCTCAGGCGAGCAGGATTTTATTGACCGCCTGGGGCGCCTCGTACATGGCCCAGTGACCGATGCCGTCGAGCACGTGAAACTCCGCACCCGCTTGCGCCTCTTCGAATAGCTGTCGCCGCCTTTCGATGGCATCGTTATGACCGGCAGTGGCATCCTGTGAACCCCACACACCCACCAGCTTCCCCTGGATCAGGGGTAAGGCCTGCAGGAAGTCATCGCTGAGGGATATCCGGCGCGTATTGATGCGGTGCCGCGCCAGGTTCTCGCTGTGGGTATGAATGGCGAGATCGTCGATCAGGTCTTCATCGGCAAACATGAGTACCCGCAGGTTGCTATGGTGTATGGAAACCGCCTCATCCGCATCGACTTCCGGACCGGGTGGCGGCACCAGGTGTACCTGCACGTGCAGGTCACCGCAACCGGCGGCACCAATGGCGACAAAACGCTCACAACGGCTGTGGGCCGCAACGGCCAGGCGCGCGCCAACCATGGCACCGTAGCTGAACCCGGCGATCTCAAAATGTGCGGTGGGATCAAGCACTGTATCGATGCCATGGAGAATGATTTGCGCGGCATGTTCCGGTGTATGGGGTTCCGGCATGTCGGAGGAATCCCCCAGTCCCGGCAAATCAACTGTCCAGACTTTGCGCTCTTTGACCAGCTCCGGGATATTGGCAACCCAGTGGGTCCAGGAACCGAAACCGCCGTGTAGCAAGATCAACGGCGCGCGCTGGTCCGAACCTGGCGCCGGATCCGGCCACTCCTGCCAGACCAGCTCACAGTGATCGTAGGACGTGCGGTGAATGGTGGCAGTCTGCAGCAACTCCTCGAGGACTTCAGCGGCTTGTGTACTGGTTGTATTCATCTCAGGCCTGCAATTTTTGCAGGATGCTGGAAAAGTCCCTCTGACCGTTGCCCTCCTGCTGGTGCTCCTGGTAGAGGTCCCGGGCCAGCTGGCCCATGGGATTGTCGAATTCGCACAAGTTGGCGATATCCATCGCCAGGCCCAGGTCCTTGACCATCAGGTCGACCATAAAGCCGGGCTGGTAATCGTTGCTGGCCGGTGCCTGCTCCATCACCCCCGGGTAGGGATTGTAGACTTCCAGCGACCAGTTGCGGCCCGAGCTGGCCAGCATGATTTCAGACAGCACCGCCGGATCGAGGCCGTTGCGCGCGCCCATTTCCAGGGCCTCGCTGGTGCCGATCATGTGGATGGCCAGCAACATATTGTTGCAGCCCTTGGCCACCTGGCCTGCGCCCGGGGGGCCGGCGTGGAATATATTCTTGCCCATGTCAGCGAGGATGATTTCCGCTTTTTCGAAAGTCTCGGCGCTGCCGCCGCACATAAAGGCAAGGGTGCCGGCTGCCGCCGCAGCCACACCACCGGAAACCGGCGTATCCATGAAACCGATACCCAGTTCCGCTGCCGCCGCACCAACCTCGCGGGCGGTGGGCGCATCGATAGTGCTGCAGTCGAGCACGGTTACACTGTTGTAGAGCTGTTTGAGCAGCCCCTCGTCGCCGAGATAGACGCCGGCTACATGCTTGCCCGCCGGCAACATGGAAATCACGTAGTCGGCACCGTCCACTGCGGCACCGGTGCTGTCCGCCACCTGTGCGCCGGCATCGGCGAGTTCCGCGCAGGCCTCGGGCACCAGGTCGAAAACCGTGACCGCGTGACCCGCCGCCACCAGGTTCTTGGCCATGGGACCACCCATATTGCCGAGGCCGATGAATGCTACTGTTGCCATTGCGGTATCTCCTGAAAAGGGGTCAGAACCCTTTTTACAAATCCGCCAGCGGGTTATCCGCCCACGGTGCGGTAAAAAACTTTTCCAGCTCCTCATCCGGCACCTCACGCGACGATGCGTAGGTCCAGGACGGGTTGCGATCCTTGTCGATCAACAGGGCGCGGACGCCCTCACCGAACTCGCGGTGACGCATGATATTGGTGGCCAGCAGAATCTCCGCCTGGAACACCTCGCGCAGGGACGCGTGGCGGGTGACCCACAATTGATGGTGAATCCAGCGCGCCGCCAGGCTGGAGCCATGGGCCAGGCCGTCGCGAGCCCTGGCCAGCCAGGGATCTTCCGTATCCTGGCCGACAATGTTGTCGATGATTTCATGCACATTGTCACCGTCGCAAAGCGCAGCGATCGTACCCATATGAGGTTCAACCTGCCCCGCCGGCATGGCGCCGATGCTCTGCTCGGCAAAGGGACGCAACACGTGGCGCACCTTGCCGTGATTGGTTTCGGTATCCTCGCCCCAGCTCTCCGCGAGCAGGGCGTCGACAACCGCCTGCTTGTGTTCGCTGGCGATAAAACGATCGGCAATACCGGTGTAAATCGAATCGGCTGCATTGATGGAGGCGCCAGTCAGCGCCAGGAATTCCCCGGAATTGCCGGGCATATGGTTGAGAAACCAGCTACCGCCCACATCCGGGAACAGGGCGATAGTGACTTCCGGCATGGCGATACGGGTTTTTTCCGTGACCACCCTGTGCGAACAACCGGCCATAATGCCGAGACCGCCGCCCATGACAATGCCGTGCCCCCAGCAAATAATCGGTTTGGCATAGGTGTGCAGGGTATAGTTCATGCGGTACTCGCGGGTGAAAAACGTCTCCGCATACTTGCAGGGACCACCCGGGGTGCCGGTGCTCGATTCGTGCAGGGCCTGTACATCACCGCCGGCGCAGAAAGCCTTTTCACCTGCACCCTCGATAAAGACAGCGGCGATGCTGTCGTCATCGCGCCAGGCATCCAGCTGCTGCTGCAGGAGATCAACCATCTCCAGGGTCAGTGAGTTCAGCGTGGCTTCAATGTTCAGCGTCAGTCGGCCGACCTTGCGGTTGGCCGCTTCCAGTTCCTCGATCAGGACCACGCTCATCAGCTGTTCGTCCACTCGGGCTTGCGCTTCTCGAGGAACGCGTTGACGCCCTCGGTCTGGTCGTGGGTGCCGAACAAGTCGACAAACTTCTGCCGCTCATAGGGCAGCGCTCCGTCCATGGCCTTTTCCCGGGCCTGGCCGATCAATTCCTTGCAGTAGGTGACGGAGATCGGGCTTTGCTCGCCAACCTGTTCCGCCAGTACCAGGGCCCGCTCTTTGGCAGCGCCGCTGGCAACGACTTCTTCCACCAGTCCGATCTTTTCCGCAACATCGGCCTTGATGCGCTCGCCGCAGAGAATCATTTTCTTGGCCCAGCCCTCACCCACCAGCCAGGACAGGCGCTGGGTCCCGCCGGCGCAGGGCAACAGTCCGACTTTGGCTTCGGGCAGCGCCATCTGGGCATGCTCCTCGGCGATACGGATATCGCAGGCCAGGGCCACTTCCAGACCGCCACCCATGGCGAAACCGTTGATCGCGGCAATCGACACGCCGCGAAAATCCGCCAGGCACTCGAAACCCTCCCCGAAATACTGGGCCATATCGCGGGCGGTATCCGGGGAACCATCGGCAAACAGGTTGAGATCGGCGCCGGCGGAGAAGAACTTCTCGCCCTCCCCGGTCAACACCAGGGCCCAGATCTCGCGATCTTCGTTGAGCTTGCCAATTAGATCCTTCAGGGCCGGCAGGCTCTCGGTGTCCCAGGTATTGGCAGCGGGATTGTCGATGGTGACCAGGGCGGTATGCCCGATGATTTCGACTTTCAGTTTTTCAGACGTACTCAAACTCATTTAATGACCTCCAGGGCGCCTTCCATCAACAGGCGGCGGGAGATAATCACCCGCATGATTTCATTGGTTCCTTCCAGGATCTGGTGCACCCGGGTGTCGCGCACGTGGCGTTCCGCCGGGTATTCCTTGATATAGCCGTACCCGCCATGCAGTTGCAGGGCATCGTTACAAATCTTGAAACCCACATCGGTGGCCAGGCGCTTGGCCATGGCGCAATAGGCCGTGGCCTGGGCTTCGTTGTTGTCCAGCTTGTGCGCGGCCAACCTCACCAGTTGGCGCGCGGCCACCAGCTCGGTGAGCATGTCCGCCAGGGTGAACTGGGTGGCCTGGAAATCAGCGATGGCCGTATTGAACTGCTTGCGTTCCTGCACGTAGGCCAATGCTTCCTCCAGCGCCTGCTGGGCAGTGCCGATGCTGCAGGTCGCAATATTGATACGGCCGCCGTCCAGGCCCTCCATCGCAATACTGAAGCCCTGGCCCTCTTCGCCGAGGCGATTGCCTATCGGCACACGCACATTATCGAAGGTGACGGTGCGGGTCGGCTGGGCTTTCCAGCCCATCTTTTCCTCGTTCTTGCCGTAGGACACACCCTCGGCATCGGCGGGCACCAGCACGGCGGTAATACCTTTTGGTCCCGCCTGGCCGGTGCGCAGCATTACCACCAGCACATCGGTATCACCGGCACCGGAGATAAAAGCCTTGCTGCCGTTGATCACATAATCGTCGCCATCGGCCACACCGCTGGTGCGCAGGGAACCGGCATCGGAACCGGAACCCGGCTCGGTCAGGCAGTACGAGGCCAGCTTCGTGCCCATCACCAGGTCGGGGCACCACTCGTCGATCACCGACTGGGTGCAGTACTTGCCGATCATGCTGGTGGCCATATTGTGAATGGTCATGAAGGCAGCGGTAGAGGTACAGCCCTTGCTCAGCTCCTCCACCACCAGGCTGGCATCGAGTCGCGGCAGACCCAGCCCACCGGCAGACTCGGGGGTATACATCCCCATGAAACCCAGTTCGCCGGCCTGGGCCAGCACATCCTTGGGGAAGTGGGATTTTTCATCCCACTCCGCGGCATTCGGCGCCAGTACACCTTCTGAAAAGGCGCGGGCACTGTCGACGAAGGCCTGCTGGTCGTCGGTCAGCGAAAAATCCATGGCCGCTTACTCGAACTTGGCCATGATTTCTGCGCCGAATAACTCCTCGTCGCTGGGGATCTCCTTGGTCACGGCCAGGGGTTTGGACACCCAGGTCTCGTTGACCAGATCGCGCCAGGTAATGTTGTGGTTGATGGAGTTACCACCCCAGGAACCGCAGCCCAGGGAGAAGGTCTGGCGCATGCCGTTCCAGAGGTTACCGCTGTTGGAGGCCGCCTGGGGCTGGTTGACCATCACCCGCGAGGTGCGCGTGCCCTCGGCATACTTCATGATGTTGTCATCACTGTAGGAATAAATCCCGCAGGAATGCCCCTGGCCCTGGTAGGCCTGGATATTGTTGGTCAGCGCGATCGCCTCATCAATGTCAGCGACCTTGTACAGGGCCATGGTCACGGACAGCTTTTCGCCGGAGAAGGGATGATCGGGGCCGGCGCCGGTCTCGGGAATGATCAGGAACTGACGTCCTTCCGGCAGTTCGATACCGGCCATGCCGGCGATCTTGTGGGCGGGCTGCGCCACGATCTTCGTGTTCAGGTAGCCGTCCTGCCAGATGGTGGCCTGCAGCTTGGCCTTCTCCTCGTCATTGACCACGTAGCCACCCTCGGACTTGAGCTTCTTGAGCATCTCGTCGTAAATCGCTTCGAAAATGATCACGGAGTTGTCGGAGGAACAGGAGGCCGCCAAGTCCAGGGTCTTGGAGGTGCGGATCTTGTCCGCCGCCTCATCCAGGTCAGCCGTATCGTCGACCACGATGCAGGCGTTGCCGACACCGACGCCCAGGGCCGGGGTACCGGAGGAATAGGCCGCCGTCACCATGGCCTCGCCGCCAGTGGCCAATACCCGGTCGCACTGGCGCATCAGTTCGTTGGTACCCTCGATCGAGGGCGTTTCGATACCGATGACCAGGTCCGCCGGCGCGCCCATGCGCTCGATGGCATCGCGCATGTAGTCGCAGATCAGCTTGTTGGTCAGCTTGGCCCGCGGGTGCGGGGCGATAATGATGGAGTTGCGACCCTTGATGGCAGAGATCGCCTTGATCACCGGCGTGGCTTCCGGGTTGGTGGACGGCGACAGGGCACCGATGACGCCGACCGGCTTGGCGATCTTGACGATATTGCGCTCCGGATCTTCCTCAATCACACCGACAGACTTGTCATTGATGATGTCCATCAGGGTGGCGCGGGTCTTGCGGTGAATCTTCAAGTATTTGCCGGTGTAATTGCCGAGCTGGGTCTCGTTGACCGTGAACTGGGCAATCTCTTCCGAGCGATCCTCGCGAGCCACGGCGTAAACCATGGCCGTGATCAGTGCGTCGACCTGCTCCTGGGTGTAATCGGCGATCTGTTCCTGGGCCCGGCGCGAACGCTCGATCAGTTCGGCAATCTCTTCCTCGGGGCGCAGGCCGTTATCTTGCGGGATCTTCTCTTCAGACATGGGGTTCTCCTGTCCTTATCTCTGCTGCTGTTATTGGTTGATAGCAGGGCACCATAACACCGCTAAAGTATGGCTCATATTGACTAAATTGCTAACTTTATGGACTATATTGCGGCTATGAGTGCACCCTCCAAATGGCCGCTGCCGGACACCGGCATCCGCTTTATCACGCCCGCCTTCATGATCGAGAAACTGGCTCGACATCCCTTAACGAAAGACTGTTACCCAACTGCCATGGGCTACTACCCGGAAGCCCGCGGACACCGCATGCGGCGTGAGCGCCACGATGACAACCTGCTGCTGTATTGCGTTTCGGGAAAGGGCTTTCTCAGCACCCACGACTGGTCCGGCGCTATTGGCCCCGGCCAGCTGATGCTGCTGCCACAGGGTCTGACCCACCAGTACGAGGCCCGTCGGCGCGAACCCTGGACCCTGTACTGGGTGCACTTCCAGGGGGCCGGCACCGGGATATTCATGCAGTACCTGGGCTACCGGGAAGGTCGCCCGGTAGTAGAGGCCGGCGTCTCGCCCGGCCTGGTGGCCGCCTTTACCAACCTGATGGAGGTGCGGCGCACAGGGTATTCCACGCGGGCCTTTATCAATGCCGCTAACCAGCTGCGCCACCTGCTCAGCCATACGGCCCTGGAAATTCGCGCGCACCAGGGTCGCAGCAGTGGCAACTTCGACCTGGACCAGGTCCAGGGATTTATGCTGGAGCATATCGACCAGGCCATCACCCTGGACGACCTGGCCGCACGCGCCAACCTCTCCAAGTACCACTTCTCCAACCGCTATAAGAAATTGACCGGTTATTCGCCGATCAAACACTTCCTCAATATGAAAATGGAACACGCCTGCCACCTGCTCGATTCCAGCGATCTCAGCGTGCAGGCCATCGCCGAAGCGGTGGGTTACGAAGATCCGCTGTATTTCTCGCGCCTGTTCAGTAAGACTATCGGCCTGTCGCCCCGCGCCTATCGCGCCTCCATCAGGAAATAGATGAACGAAGCCGCCGCCAGCCTCAACCAGCAAGCTATCGCCAGCTACGGCGGCGGTTTGCTGGACGAGGCCATCCGGCTCTGGCAAGAGGCCCTGGTGCTGGCGCCGGAACAGTGGGAGATCATGGTTTACCTGGGCAGCGCACTGAAGGAATCCGGCGACGCTGATGCCGCGGCCGATTACTACGAGCGCGCCCTGGCCCTGCAGCCAGGTATGGCAGAGGTGCACTACAACCTTGGCAATATCCGCCAGGATCAGGGCGACCTGGAGCGTGCCGGGGCCTGTTACCAGAAGGCCCTGGCATTGAAGGAGGACTTTGCCCTGGCAGCTTACAATCTCGGCAATGTGTGCCGGGACCAGGGCAGGCTGGACGATGCCATCGACTGCTACAAGCGCGCCATACTGCTCAATCCCGACCATGCGCCGAGCTACAACAACCTGGGCAATGCGGTGAAGCACCAGGGCAACTACGAGGTGGCCCTGCAGTGCTACCAGGCGGCCCTGATCAAGAAGCCGGACTACCCGGATGCCCTGTACAACCTGGGCAATGCCTTATACGAGCAACAGGATTTCGCCGGCGCCCTGCCCTGGTTCGACAGGGCCAAAGTGCGCGACGCCGAATCCCGCGCCTTGTACTGCTGTTATAAAACGCGGCAGTTCGAAGACTTTGCCGCGCGCCTCGAACGCCACCAGCAACACTCTGTGCACAACTCTCCCCAGGTGGCCACCCTGGCGGCACACTATGCGATCAACTTCGGCAGCGAGAATCGCTACAACTTTTGCCCACAGCCCTTCGACTTCGTCCGGCAGGTATCCGTGCCGGAGCTGGCCGGCGAACATTCTGACTTGCGTGAACAGTTGCTTAGCGAAATCCGCTCCGGCGGCATCGACGAACGGCTACAGGGTCGGCTGCACGAAGGCGTGCAGTCGGCAGGCAACCTGTTTTACCGCAGCGAGCCCGCCTACCGGCAACTGGCAGACCTGGTGCGCAGACAATTCGACGCCTACCTGGATCACTACCGCAACGCCGACTGCGAATTGATTCGCAGCTTCCCGGCAGAGCGCGAGTTCGAGAGTTCCTGGTATATACGGATGCGCCAGGGCGGCCACCTCGATGCCCACATCCACGAGTCCGGCTGGATCAGCGGCGCAGTCTACCTGGCGCTACCGACCCGGGAAGCAGACTCCGATGAAGGCTGTTTCGAGGTATCGGTGCATGGGGATGATTACCCGGTGGAAGAAGGCGCCGGGGAATTCCCCAGCCGTGTATTGCGACTAAGCGTCGGCGATATCGTGATGTTTCCCGCCTGTCTTTTCCACCGCACCATTCCCTTTGCGGCGGACGAGGAACGAATCTGTATTGCCTTTGATCTGCGCCCGGCAAGCTAGTCAATCAAGGCGTATTACTTCCGGATTATTCAGACACAATGGTGAGATCCGGCCCCCGTGTATCTGCACCGAAGACCTCCAGGACTTCTTTCCAGATCACCGCCTGGTGATTCGCAGCGAAGTCATCTGGCACGTCGTAGCCGTCATAGCCCACACCGAGTACTTCCTCGGTATCCGGCGCCTCACCCAGCATCTGCGCCGCCTTGAATTCCGCCACGGCGTCGTCGATACACAAACTCAGGGCTTCCCGATGCTCGTTGGGAATATTCTGCGCTACGCGCACATTACGAAACACCGTGGCGGTGAGATACCAGTCTTCGATGACGTCCTCGGGCGAGGGGAAGTCTTTGGCGGTTTCCATGAAGGGAGCATCCAGCAGGAAATCCAGTTCTTCCTCGATGAGTTTAACCTTGTCTTCGAGCTTCATTGCAGCGGCCTGCGGTATCCGAAACTAGAGCAGCGCCGCGAAGGCGAACACCGCGCTGCCGGCGAGAAAGGTCAGCAGGGTGCGCTGCCGCAGGTGCTCGGCCGAGAGTCCCAGCCAGAGTCCGCTCAAGATCACGATGATGAGACCGAGGGCGAAGAATTTCTGGAAAGTCTTGAAGGTCGTCGGCCCGTGACCCATGTGCAGCTCCATCAGGGCTGCCTGCAGGCTCGGTTGGGCGTTGATCACCTCGGTCTCGTCGCCGAGCTTGATGATGTAGTGCTCTCTGGAGGTGGGTCGGGTGTAGAGGGTGGAGCCCTTGACCTTCACGTACTCGTAGCTGTAGTCGCTCGCCCCGGCCGCGGTCAGCAGCGAATCCACGTCTGCCTTCAAGGTTTCAGACCCGGTATCGATGCTGATATCCGCGGTCTGGAATACAGACTCCTGCTGTACAGAACCCTTCACCCCCAGCAGGTAGAGTCCGCCGGAAATGGAGACCAGCAGGACAAAGGAGGCGAAAAATGCCGACAGGTACATGTGAATGGTGACAAAGATTGCGCGGTTCATGGTGCTCCCGTATTCGCGTTGGCAAAGCTGTGCTTTGTACACGAAAGGGCTGGAAATGTCAGTCCTTGTTGCCGTCCTCCACGGTATCGAGTTCCGACATGATGCTGACGATGAGCCGGCGCAGCCACTGGTGGGGTTCGCTGTTGGAAGTGCGGGTGTGGCGCACCAGGGCCAGGCGGGTGCGTTTTGAGCCGCTGTGGCCGGAGAACAATCGCGCCAGCTCATCCGGGATCGGCTGCACGGTGATGTGCTTTTCCACGTAGGGGCTGTTGGCCAGGCCCGCATTGGCAATGAGGATGCTGTCGGTATTGGCCAGCACGCCAACGGCAGGGGCGAACTGCGAGGTTTCCAGCACCACGTTGCGATAGAGACCGCGTTCTGCCAGCACCTCGTCCACCAGGCCGACATTCTCACGGCTGAGCCCCGGCAGGTAGAGGCGCACATGGGGATAGGCGAGGAAGTCCTTGAGCGTGATCTTCTTGTCGATCAGCGGGTGGTCTTTGCGCATATAGCAGCGCGGGCTGATGGTACTCAGCGGCTCGGCATGAACGTCGGTATCGGTTTCTGCGACCACTGCCACGGCGAAGTCGATTTCTGCCAGCTTCAGTTTCTCCTGGTAGTCGAAGGTGACCTCAGCGGTGAGAATGCGCACCCCGGGGGCGTCCTTGGCCAGGATACCCATGAGCTGCGGCAACAGGACCTCGGCGAACATGGGCGGCATCGCCAGCCGGAAAGTACCCTCGTAGCTGGCAGGATCGAATTCGCTGCTTTTCAGCAGGGTGTCGAGTTCGCCCAGGACCGACGGCAAACCGGCGCCAAATTCCTCTGCCTTGGGGGTGGGAATCAGACCGTGGGCGGTACGGGTGAACAACTCGTCATCGAAAGTATCGCGGAGTTTCTGCAAGGTCTTGCTCAGGGCCGGCTGGGAAACAGACAGGCGCTCGGCCGCCCGCGTGACGTTGCGCTCTTCCAACAGCACCTGCAATGCAACCAGCAGGTTCAGGTCGATCTGAATCAGTTGCCGTGACAGCATAAGCAAGAAATAACTTATTTATATGTTATAAGCCGACTATTATAGCCAAAATTGATAAAGCTGCCAGTACCTTAGCTGACTTTAAAACCCTGGTTTCTTAATGCCAACAGTGGCTAATGGCGCGGGCTGGACTAGTCTTAGGTCACTCGTTATCAGGGAGAATCACATGGCTTCCCAGGCCTCACGGTTTATTGGATCCATTCCCGAACACTACGACCGGGGATTAGGCCCACGGATCTTCAACGACTACGCCACAGACCTGGCCGAACGCACTGCACGGCACAGACCAGGGGCAGCCCTGGAACTGGCGGCGGGCACGGGTATTGTCACCCGCGCCCTGCGGGACGTTCTGCCCGCCGACTGCGAGCTGCTGGCCTCGGACCTGAATGCCCCCATGCTGGAGCACGCCCGGGACAAGTTTGAGCCTGGCGAGAGAGTCGCCTTCGAAGTCGTGGATGCCACCAATTTGCACTTTGAAGACGAGAGCTTCGATGCCCTGATCTGCCAGTTCGGTGTCATGTTTTTCCCCGACAAGGTGCAATCCTACCGGGAGGCCCTGCGGGTCCTGAAGCCCGGTGGTCGCTATCACCTGAACGTGTGGGACTCCTGGGAAGCGAATCCCTTTGCCAGAATCGCCCACGAAATCGTCACCGGCTTTTTCCCCGAGAACCCACCGGGCTTCTACAGGGTACCCTTTCACTACCACAGCCTGGATGAAATTCAGGCAGATCTGACCGAAGCCGGTTTCGAGGACGTGGCACTTGAACGGTTGCCACTGCAGTCGGAGATACCCTCAGCGGCTGAATTCGCCAGGGGGCTGGTCTTCGGTAACCCCCTGTTCGAGGAAATCCAGACTCGCAACGGTGACCCCGAGCTTGTTCGCGAGGCAGTCGAGGTGGGCATCGATCGTGAGCTTGGTACATCCATGCCCCTGCAGGCCATCGTCATCGAAGCCAGGAAAGCCGGATAGTAGCTGCACGGCAGGCTTGCTGTTACCATGTCCGCCCCCGTTCGGCGCTGTTGGAGACAGTCCTCGATGAGATACCTGAAAGCCCTCACGTTCCTGATAATTTTGGGCCTGCTCAATGCCTGCAGTGGCATCGAGGTTGAAGTCTGGGAGCCAACACAATTTGCCGCGGGCAATTTCAAGACTTACTCATGGCGCAGCGAACCCTTTAACAACGCGTTCTACTCAAGAGACCCGGGCTATCGCATCGATCCCATCATCAGGGAAGTCGCTGACCGGGAGCTGCAGGCCAGGGGCTTCCGCCGGGTGCCGCGCGGCGGCGATTTCACGATCGATTACATCTATGCGCCGGGTGTCGTGCTAGGCGCCCCCAGCGACGATGTCAGCAACATCTCGCCGCGGGCCGGCGTGCGGCCCAACACACGCATCAGCGGTGCCGAGCGGGACAACGCGATCGCCCTGTCGGGGGTGAAGGAAACCCGTAACATCGCACTGCAGATCAACGATGGCCAAACCGACCTGGAAGTCTGGCGAGCCGTTATCACCAAGATCATCGCCAACGTCAACGAAGTCGAAATCGACCGCGCCCGCAGCAGCCTCAACACCGGGATCAAGCGCGCCTTCCGCGACCTGCCCAGGGCCGGCGCGTCCTGACCGGGATTGTGATGATGAAGCATACCCTCATACTGTTGCTGTCACTGTTTTTGATGGGCACTGGTTGCGCCACCCAGAGTCAGGACCTGAGCAAGGTGTTCCGCGCATCGGATCCGGCGGTGGTGGTGATCATGACGGTGGAAAAGAATCCCAGGCTGACAGAGCGGGGCGTCAAGCAAACCAAGGGCAAGGGCCTCGGCTCCGGCGTGATCATCAACGCCGAGGGCTTGATCCTCACCGCTGCCCACGTGGTGGACACGGCGGACGCCATCGAAGTGCAACTGCGTGATGAGCGCAAGCGCAAGGCGCGGGTGGTGACTTCGGTCAGTGCCGGCGACCTGGCGCTGATCCAATTGATCGATCCTCCGCAGAACCTGCCGCACCTGTCGCTGGGCGATTCCGACAAGACGCAGATCGGTGAGCAGGTATTCGTCATCGGCACACCCTACGGACTCAACCACTCCCTGACAGTGGGCTACCTGTCCGGCCGCCGCAAAATGGAGGGCACGCCCTTCGGTGATATCGAGTTCCTGCAGACCGACGCCGCAATCAACAAGGGTAACTCCGGTGGCCCGCTGCTCAACCGCCGCGGCGAAGTCATCGGCATTGTCAGCCACATCTCGTCCCAGTCAGGCGGCAGCGAGGGGCTGGGTTTTGCCGCCAGCTCCAACATGGCGCGGGAAATGCTACTGGAAAAACCGCCCGTCTGGCTGGGCGCCGATATCGTCATGCTCAGTGAAGACATGGCGGCGGCACTCAACGCCGGCCAGAAATCGGGAATGCTGGTGCAGAAGGTGGCGAGCGGGTCCATGGCCGACAAACTGGGTATCAAACCCGGTTACATCCCGGCTGAAATTGGCGGCGTGCAGGTACTGCTGGGTGGTGACATCATCACCAGCGTGAACGGCATCGAAGTCAAAGGCACAGAGAGTGGCCTGGCGCGACTGTATCGCGACTACCGCAGGGTCCAGCCCGGCGACACGCTGACCATCCAAATTCTGCGCCGCGGCGCACCTGTGGAACTGAGCGCAACCGCAGAGTGAACGCAGCCAGCTTCAGTCGCGGCCTCTATCAGTATTTCTGCAACGGCGAAAGTTCGGGCATTGAAGAGACCTGGGAGGTCCGCGAGGAAGGTGACGAGCGGCGGGTGAATTCCGTGCGCTTCGCCCGACCGGTGGGCATTACCCTGCGAGTCAGCAGTATCGAGTACGGCGGCAGATTCTCTCACTGCAGTTTTCACTGGCGCCGCCGAATGGCCGAGGGCGCCGTCGAGCTGAGCGCCGATTACCGCTTCGACGAACAGCACCTGCTGATCAACATTCACGATGGCCGCGAAGAGTCGCAGCTACGCGAGCCCGCCCGTGATTGCGTGTTCTCCCCATTGATGCGCATCTATAACGGCCCGGTTATCGCAACACTGTGCGAACGCGGTGGCAACGCCGAAGTACTCGTGCCGTGGATCATTGACCCGAACCGGATCGAACAACTGCTGCGCCCGAGCTATTCGGAGCGCCAGGCGCAGCTCGTGGGGGATAGCCAGGTGCTTGTCGATGGCGCAAAGCTGGCTTGCCGAGAGTACGATTACAGCGGCGGCGAATACCCGCCCGGCACCCGCTTCCAGGTCGATGAGCACCAGGTCATGCTGGGTTATAGCTGGCAGCAGGATCGCAGCACCCGCTGGGATATCAAACTGCGCGACTACACACCCGCCGCCTGAGCCACCGGGTCCAGCGGAGCGGGCAGGCGCCGCACCCGCAGCGCCCATATAAACACCAGCAGGTTGAGGAAGCCGAACAGCACGAAGGGCGCAGAGGGACCAATGTGACGGAACAGCCAGCCACCCCCGGCGGTACCGACCAGGATCCCGATGGCGCCGCTGACCCCGAAGAAACCGATCACTGCACCCCGGCGCCGGGCCGGCGCCTGCTGGCCAACCAGGGCCTGGGAGCTGACGAAGGCGGATATCTCGGCAATGCCCATGAATCCGAGCAGGAAATACACCCAGTCAGCGGTCGGGTCACTGACAAAAAAGATGGCCAGGTATACCGCGGCCGCAAGCCCAGAGGCCATGGCAACGGCTGTTACGCGGGTCACCCTGTCGCTGATGTAACCCATCAGCAAACTGCCCACCATGGCGCCGCTGACCGTGGTCAATACCCGCGGCACAGCCAGGCTGCCCATGGCTTCACTGGGCGCCATACCCAGTTGGCCGGTACCCCACTGCACCAGCCATAAACCCATGAACGCGCCGGTCACGGCGAGATCGCCGCGGGAGATAAACGCCGCGCCGTAAGAGAGCGCAATACCCGGGTCACGGATTTCGGCCAGGCCCTGTTTCAGCATCTGCCACACCGGTTCCTTGTCCTCGCTGGCTACCCGGCCCGTGGTTTTGCAAAGCCCGAACCAGGCGACAATCGCCGCGAACACGCCAAGGCTGGCGCCGACCGCAAAGGTTGCCTGTTGGGCACCGGCCTCGGAATAGCCATCGGCGACAAACATGGCCGGCAACAAACCGAGAATGGGGGGAATAAATGCGCCGAGTGTCGCCACGAAACCCTGCAGACCGTTGGCCTTGCCACGATCGCGCTCGCTGGCATAGTCGGCCACCACGGTCACCATCATGCCCACCATGGCCGCACCGCCGAAGGCCACCAGCAGACGGTAAATCACCAGTTCGGATATGGATTGCGCGTGGGGGTAGAGGGCAAAGCCCAGGCTGGTCAACAACAGGCCGCAAACATAGACGATAGGGCGACCGGCCCGATCGGCCCAGACACCAACCAGGCCCATGGTTGCGATCAGCACCACTTCCTGCATGGCGCTGAGCATGCCGGTTACCGTGGCCTGCTCGCCGTAGGAAATACCCATGACCTGCAAAACCCCGGGTTGCAACACGGCCAGCGCACCGGCGTAGCCCGAGGAAAAGAAGGCCACAACCAGGTAGGCGAGCATATGGCGTGGGCGCACACCATCCGCCAGGGAGATACCGAGAAAATGCATAGCGGTCTTAAATTGATTTATTGTTATATCTTTTATACATTCTCTGGTCTGCGGAAATCAATAAAAGATAATAAGACGAATGAACATCCTGATCCTGGGTAGCGGCCATGTGGGCAAGGCGTTGGCGCGACAGTTGCGCGCCGACGGACATCACGTGGCCGGCACGACTACCACGCCGGAAAAGGTCGCGGAACTCGAAGAACTGCTGGATGAAGTTTTCGTGCTCAAGGGCAGCGAGGCCGACAAGGTCAAGGCCGCCGCCCAGCATTGTGACGCCATCGTGGTCACCGTCGCGCCCAACTGGAAAACCGCCACCACTCCGGAGGCACGTGAGGAGCAATACCGCGAGGTGCTGGTCAAGAGCTGCGAGAGCGCCAGCGCGGCCTGCTCCCGGGTTATATTCTGCTCCTCATTTTCCGTGTACGGGGACGGCGGCGAGGGTGAAGCCCCGATCGACGAACTCACCCCCACGTCGAATCACGAGGAGCCCTCCTCGAAGTATTACCAGCAAGCCGAGCAGGCGGCACTCGCCGGTGGTAACAGCTGCGTGCTGCGCTGCCCGGATATGTACGGTGCACCGGGTGACATGACCTACCCGGACCGGGTCAGGGCCGCCCACCAGTACTTTGGCGGCAAAACCATTTTTGGCCCCAATGCGCCGCTCTACGCAATTCATGTCGACGACGTGGTCAACGCGATCTATCACGTGCTGGACATGGGCCTGCAGGGTGTTTTCAACGTCTGCGACGACGACAATGTCCCCTTCAGCAACAAGCAGGTCTTCGACGCCATCTGCGCCGAGGAAGGACTGGAACCGCTGGAATTCCTCGACCAGATCAAGGCTCCGCTGCGCAAGATATCGGCGCGCAAGCTCTATAACACCGGCTACCGGGTGATCCACCCGGACCCAAACGCCAACCTGGTCGAACGCCACAGTGCTTAACGTTGTCATCACCGGGTCCAGTAAAGGTATCGGTTTCGGCCTTGCCCGAGAGTTCGCCAGTCGCGGCCACAATGTCATGCTTACCGGGAGCAGCCAGGCTTCGGTAGACGCGGCCCTGGCAAAAATGGCGGATTCGAATCCCACCGGGCGGGTCGAGGGCACGGCCTGCGATGTCAGCCAGGCCGAGCAGGTTCAGCAGCTCTGGAACGCAGCACTTGCCAGCTTCGGGTCAGTGGATATCTGGGTCAACAATGCCGGTCTCGCCCGCACCATATGGCCGATCGTGGACACTCCCGACGACCAGATTGCACAGATGATCTCCAGCAACCTGCTCGGGACCACGCTGGGCAGCAAGGTCGCGGTCAGGGGCATGCTGACCCAGGGCCACGGGAAACTCTTCAATATGCTGGGCGGCGGTTCCGACGGCGAGTATTTTCCGGGAATGGGTGTATACGGCGCCACCAAGCGGGGCATGGATTACCTGACCCGCGCCCTGGTCAAGGAGAACAAGGATTCGTCGCTGATCATTGCCCGGGTGCGCCCCGGCATGATTATCACCGAGGGCGTGATACGTGAGATCGAGGCCGACCGCGCGAATTTTGAGAAGTCCCGTAAAACCATGAACGTCCTCTGCGACACCATCGAGACCGTTGCACCGTTCCTGGTCGACGAGATGCTCAAGTGCGACAAGAGCGGCAGCAAAATTGCCTGGCTCAGTGGCGGCAAGATCGGCAAGCGCATGCTGATGGCCCGTTTCAAGCCGGTGCCTGACAAGTTCGAGGCCTTTGGCCTGTAAATCCGATTCACCCGCCTGCCAGCGGCAGGCACCGCAACTTACCCTGGAGAACCATGAGCGCTGATACCAAAACCATCGACCAGTTCCTGGCCGAAAATCCCGACGTCGACGTGAGCAAGGCCTGGGAGCGATGCTGGGGCATTCTCGCCGACATCAAGGGCAGGATAGCCGACCGCTTCCCGGGACTGGAACTGGAACCCAACTGTGTCGGCCGCGAGTATTACACCTCTCCCAACGGCGAGTTCGAGGGCTCCATGCAGGCCTGGAGCGGGCCCGGGATGGACTGGCTGGTCAACTCCTGGCTGGGTAACCGCAAGGCCAGCATCCTCGATATGAATGCCACCGCCTTCCTCGACCAGCAAACCGATGTGCCCCACTTCGTGATGGTGTTCGGCACCATCCCGAAACTGTTTTTCTACTTTGATTTCACCCCGCGCAAGAACATCTACGTGGATGCGGACTACATCGAGCGCTACTACGAACCGATTAACGAGCGCTACCTGGCCCTGCGTGGCGATACCCGTTTCCAGTGGTCGGTGAGTCACGGTACCTACATGCGCAGTCTCACCAACCCCTCGACCCAGAGCCTGATGGGCGATCTCAAGGACGACAACATCTCGGTGCTGGAAGAGTATGCCTACGGCATGCTGGACACCTGGCTGGGTTGGCTGGACATGGCAGAGCCGATCCCCGAAGAACAACGCGCCGGCCAGCAGCAGTATGACTACACCGTACGCCGCCTCGGCTACGAGCGCGACCCCATGAACAAACTTGCCGCACAGGTTTTCGGTGAGGACAAGGTCGAGGAAATGCTCAGGGTGCGCATGGGCGCCGAGCAAATGGCGCGCAGCACCAGCTGATCGCGCTCACTCAGGCATCAGCCAGCGCAGTGCGAACCTCGAGCTCACTGTGCAGGGTGCGGTGAACGGGGCAGCGATCGGCTATTTGCAACAGGCGCTCACGCTGCTCCGCACTGAGTTCACCATCGATGGTAACCACCCGATCTATCACTTCGATCTGCATGGGCTTTTCATCGCAGCCCTCACAATCCCTGTTGTAATCGCGGCTGTGCTTTAACTCCACCTTGACGTGCTCCAGCGGCAGGGATTTGCGGTTCGCGTACATGCGCAGGGTCATAGACGTGCAGGCTCCCAGGGCAGCCAGCAAATGCTCGTAGGGATCCGGCCCGGTGTTGTCACCCCCTACCGACTGCGGCTCATCCGCCAGCCAGTAGTGGCTGTCGCTGTGCACATGCTGTGTAAACTTGTGGTTTTTCTCCTCCACCAGCACGTGACCCTGACCCACCCCCACCCGGGCGACCGCTTCCGCTTGCGGCAGGTAGCGGCTGGCCCAGCCGGCAATAGTTGTCGCCACGTATTCCGAGTCGACCTTGCGGGTCAGCAGGTGATCGGCATCGTCCAGGCTGACAAAACTCTTCGGATGTTTGGCCTCGACATAGATCTTCTCCGCCTCGCTGATGTTCACGGTATCGTCCAGCGGCGAGTGCATCACCAGCAGGGCCTTGCGCAATTTGCCGATGCCGCCGGCCGCGTAGCTCTCCAGGTCATCGATGAACTGCTTCTGGATATTGAACTGGCGACCACCGAGGGTGACTTCCGCCTCGCCCTTGGCGCGGATCTCCTCCAGGGAAGCGGCAAAGTTGTGTACCACGTGCTCGGCGCGGTGTGGCGCACCGATGGTTACCACCGCCCTGACCTCGGGAACTTCAGCGGCCATGGCCAACACCGCCGCCCCACCGAGACTGTGGCCGATCAACAGGCTCGGCGCCTCATGGTTGTCGCGCAGAAAGTCACTGGCTGCGAGCAGGTCCTGCAGGTTGGAAGAGAAGTTGGTGTTGGCGAAATCCCCGTCGCTGTTACCCAGGCCGGTGAAATCAAAGCGCAGCACGGCAATGCCCTCCCGGGTCAGCGCACGGGCGATCCGCGATGCAGCCGCCACGTCCTTGCCGCAGGTAAAACAATGGGCAAACAGCGCATAACAGCGCACCGCAGATTCCGGCGTTTCCAGCGCGCCGCTCAGGGTCAGCCCGTTACTCTCAAACTCAACTTTCTGGCGCATGGGTAGTCCTCCGCAATACCGGTCACTCAAGCATAGATGAGATCGGGAGATCAGGCGTGCGCCGGGTTGATCAGCGACGTCAATACATGATCGCGCCACTGGCCACCGATCTTCAGGTAGGAGTGGGCGATGCCTTCCTGCTGGAAACCGAGGCGCTCGAGCAGGGCTGCGCTGCGGGTATTCTCCGGCTGGTAATTGGCCATGATCCGGTGCAGGCCCATATCCTCGAACACGTGGTCGATACCAGCCCGCAGCACCTCGGTCATAATGCCCTGACCCTGGTATTTTTCGGCGATGGAGTAACCCAGGTGGCAGGCCTGGAACACGCCGCGCACGATATTGGAAAAATTACAGGTGGCGATCACCTCGCTGCGATCCGGGCTCAGCGCGGAAAACTTGAGCCCGGCGCCGGATTCCCAGAGCACCTGGTTCTCCGTCAGCACCTGCTGCCAGTGGGAGAGGCTGAAAAATTCTTCGTTGCGCTGTGGCTCCCAGGGTTGCAGGTATGCGCGGTTGTCCAGGTAGTAATCGAGCATCAGCTGCGCATCCACCGGACCGAGAACTTCCATGAGGGTCCGCGGGGTTACCAGCACTGGTGTTGGGGTCATGCAGGCCTCGTTCGATAGGGCGCGTGAGCATAGTACTTGGGGCGCGAGTCCAATCGCACATGCAGCCAGGCCACACCACCGCCGGCAGTGCTCAGCCACACCGGCTTGTTCGACACCCTGTCCTGCATGGCTACGGCCACCGCACGCCACAGGGCGCGCTGCTGCACCAGGGGCGCCGCCCGACTGAAACTGGCCAGGTCCGTGTAGGTCTCGGCACCCACCAGGCCAGCCGGTACCACCATCATGGCATCGCCACCCAGGTTTTCAAAGGTGGCGACCGGCCTGTCCTGGCTGCACCGGGAGAGTCGGGCTGCAAAGGAGCGGGTGTCGGGCTCACGGTTTTGAAGGTCGGGGGAGTTCAGCTGCACGAATTCGAATTCGCGGTCGAGGGTGGCGGTTGTCACCGCCGGGGTTTCCCAGCGATACACCGGGTAAGAGCACTGCCGCAACAATTCCGCGAACTGATCGACAAATTCAGTATCGTCACCCCAGAGCTCGACGGTTTCGCGGATACTGAGCGGGGCGCCATCACGCAGCAAGCGCACATGACGAATGCGATCGCGTTCGAGCTCATGGATAACCGCGTCGAACACGCTTACTGGAGGCCCGCCTCCACCTCCCGACGCAACAGCGCCAGGGGCAGGGGTCCATTCTTCAATACCGCCTCGTGAAAATCCGGCAGCGTAAAGCGTTCGCCCAGTCGCTCACGCGCCTCTTCCCGCAGGGCGAGTATTTCCAGCATGCCCATCATGTAGGCACAGGCCTGACCTGGCATGGCGATATAGCGCTCAATCTCGGGGACGACTGCAGATTCCGCCTCGCCGGTGTGCTCACGCATATAGGCAATGGCCTGTTCCCGGGTCCAGCCCTTGAAGTGGATGCCGGTATCGACAACCAGACGCACGGCGCGGAATATTTCCGCCTGCAGCCGACCCACATCGCTGAATGCATCGTGCAGGCCAATGTCGTGGACCAGCCGCTCCGCATAGAGACCCCAACCCTCGCCATAGGCGGCGATATAATCCGTGTTTCTGATCAGGGGCAGTCCCTCCAGTTGCTGCACAAGAGCAACCTGTAAATGATGCCCCGGCACTCCCTCATGAGCGGCGAGCGTACGCATGGAGAAACGCTGAACGCTGGCGGGATCACGCAGGTTGACATAAAACACCCCGGGCCGGGTACCGTCCAGCGCCGGTGGTCGATAATAGGCGCCGGCCTCGCCGGCCTCACTCTCCACCGGCACAGCCCTGACTTCCAGGCGCTGGAGCGGCATCTCCCTGAAAGCCACGTCGGTGCTGTCCTCCAGTTCCCGCACCAGTTGGGTGTAATCCGCGAGAATACGCTGTTTCAGGTCGGCGCCCGGTTTATAACTGCCCTCCGCCGAGCGCGCCAGCGCCTCCACCCGCTCTCCGACGCTACCCTCGCTGTAGCCCAGCGTCCGTAACACCCGGTCGAGCTCCTGCTGTAACTCGGCAACCCGCTGCAGGCCGATCCGGTGAATATCCTCTGCCGCCAGATTCGAGGTTGTATACACCCGCAGGAGTGCCTGGTAGTAGCGATCGCCGTCGGGCAGGCTCCACATACCCACCGCCTCGGGGGCGCTGCTTTTCAGTATCTCCAGGTAGGCGAGGAACTCCCGGTACGCCGGTATCACCGCCGTCTCCAGCAGCTCCAGGTTTTGCGCCAGCAGCGCCTGGTGTGTAGCAGCGTCCAGCTTCGCTTCGTCCAGATAGCCCACCAGGGCACTGGAGAGACTCCATTCATCCGCTGGGGTCGCCACCAGCGCCGCTGATTCCTCGATCAGGCGCTGCATAATGATTTGCGGCGGAATGACACCCTGCTCCGCCCGGTAATTCATTGCGCTCTTCAGCGACTCCAGGTAGGCGGGAATTGCGGCCATGCGCGACAGGTACCGCTGCGCACTGTCCTCGTCCATTACCTGCTGAAACTGGGTGAGAGTTTGTATCGGCGCCAGTTGCGCACCCTGGGTCGGGTTGGCGGGATAGGGACCGCGGTAGGCGAGATCGTTGAAGTGATACGCAAAATCGGCGGCCGCCAGGTCGGCCGCCCAGCGAAAGTCCAGGTAATCGTAGGTTAAAGCCTGTTGGCCACTCAGCGAATCCCGGTCATATTCATGCAGGGTTTGCAGCGCCTCACGCTGCAGGCGGGTGAACTCAGCCATGGCGCCCGGGGACAGGTCATCGAGCCGGTCGCTGTGAAAGTCCAGTGGGCTGTTTTCCAGCAAGCCGAGGAAAGTAATGACTTCGGGAAACAGGATTACCATCTGCATCGAGGCACGATCGGCGAAATGGTTGATGTTGAGGGGTCGTCCCAACAGCAGGCGATAACAATACCAACCGCCCACTAACAGGGCGGCGGCGAGGGTGAGCCTGATGAGTTTACCGGTGCGAGTCACACCTGCTGATGGGTTCAAAAGCGCGCCAACAGAACGATTGCTACCTTCAGTGTAGACAGCTCACGGCGCTTTGCAGCCGTGGACTGTACCCCATACTGGTCAGGCGGCCAGCTGTTCCTGTTGTGACTGCCAGTGCTTGAGCAAATCGCGGGTATCGCGCTGCCAGGGGTGGAAGCCCTCGCGGAAGTAATCCTTATAGGCCGGGTAGATCCGGCGCAGGATGCCGCCTTCTGCAAACAGGAACTGGAAACCTTCCTTCCATATCCGCCAGCTCCACATATTGCGGTCGCGTCGCAGCATATGCACCAGGCCGCCGATGATATCCACAAACAGGAACCAGGTGGCCTGGCGCAGGGCGCGTTTGCGCATTTTCTCGGTACCGCCGACGGCGCGGTACACGTCAAAGGCAACTGACTTGTGTTCCATTTCCTCGGCGGCGTGCCAGTCCCAGAGTTCCTGCATAACCGGGTCGGCGGCATCGATCATCGGGTTATCGGGACTCAGCGCCGATTCCGCCATGATGGCGGTGATATGTTCCAGGGCCGCGGTGCTGGCCAGCTGCTCAAGCGGGCTGAGAAACTTCCGTGCGCGGGCGATATTGCGTTCAAGACGCCCTTCCAGCCAGTCGAGATCGTAACCGCGACGGCGGCAGAGCTCATGGTTGTAGCGGTCGTGCTCGCGGCGGTGGAAACCCTCCTGGCCGCAGAAGTTGCTGATCTCCTCCTGCAGTTTGGGGTCATCGATGCGATCGGCATAGTAGCGCACGCTGTCGATGAAAAACTTCTCTCCCAGGGGAAAGGTAATCGACATGGCATTGAACCAGGCGGTCTTGAAGGGATGATCGTCGAACCAGTCCCGGCCAAGACATTCGGCGATTTCGTGTTCGCGGTTGCGCGGTGTAATCGCAACGCTCTCAGGGGTGTGGGATTGCTGACTCACGGGCTCCTCCGCACTTAATCCTGCTTCGGTTCTACAAACTCTAGCAAGATGCCCGCGGTGTCGGCAGGGTCAAAATAGGCCATTTTGAAGGCCGGCATATCCACGATTCCGGTAGGCGTGACATGGCCGAGGCGAACCCCGCTGGCCGCCATGGCGGCTACCGCGGCCTCCAGGTCGCTGACGTTATAGCAGACGTGATTGGTGCCGGTATTGGTGGCCAGGAGGATCTTGCGAAAGTGTTCAGATACCGGTTGGATAAGCTCATAAGGTGTGCCACCGATGGAGAAAAATGCGAAGCGGGTCTCTCCGCCATCGATGGTTTCAACGCCGTCGTCAGCGATGCCGAAGATCTCCTGCAGGCGCTCGAGGGTGGCATCGAGGTTCTCGGTGACAATGCCGACATGGCGCAGGCCGAGGATGTAGTCTTTCACGTCAGGCATCGTAGACCTCAGGATTTACGCAGTGTGGCATCGGTTTGCCCTGCAGGGCGGCGATCATATTATCCGCTGCCAGCGCCGCCATCCGGCTGCGGGTTCGCATGGTGGCACTGCCGATATGGGGCACGGTCACCACGTTGTCCAGCGCCAGCAGGGGGTTGTCAGTCTCCACCGGTTCGCGGGAGAACACATCGATGCCGGCGGCGTAGAGGTCACCCCGCTGCAGGGCTGCAGCCAGGGCGTGCTCATCGACGATGCCGCCACGGGCGGTATTGACCAGTACGGCACCCGGTTTCATTGCGGCGATGGCATCGGCGTCAATCAGATTGCGTGTATCGTCGGTCAGGGCCACATTGATACTGAGGAAATCGGAGGCTGCCAGGAGCTGGCCAAATTCGACCAACTCCACCCCGGGCACCGGGCGACCGGAGCGGCTCCAGCCCAGAACACGCATACCAAACCCGGAGGCACGCCGAGCCACGGCCTGGCCAATCTCACCGAGCCCGACAATACCCAGGGTGGCGCCAGAGACGTCTTTGCCGACAAAGAACTCGGGGTGCCAGGGTTCCTCGGCGAGCCATTTACCGGCGCGGACAAAGCGGTCCGCCTCCGGTATACGTCGCGCCGCCGCCAACAACAACGCCATTGCCAGGTCCGCCGTGGTATCGACCAGTACACCCGGTGTGTAGCCCAGGGGAATACCGCGTTCGGTCAGGGCGGTCACCTCGACATGGTCGACTCCGACTGACATGCTGGACACAAAGCGCAATTGCGGGCAGGCATCGAGCAATTCCCGGTCGACACGGTTGGTCAGCAGACAGATCAATCCTTCGCAGCCCTGTAATCGCTCCACCATCTCCGGACGCGGCATCGGCCGGGTATGCTCCCAGGCATCCAGCTCGCAATACTCAGACACTCGTGCCAGGGCATCACCCGGGAAAACCGAGCTGGCCAGGACCTTTACCACGGGTAGACCTCACGGTCGCGGAAGAATCCACCATTGGGACCACCGGCGGGCAGCGTCGCCAGCCATACCGGGGTATCGGCCCCCTCCTCCGGTGTGCGGGTGGCATCGCCACCGCCGAGCTCGGTTTTAACCCAGCCAGGTGCGGCGGCATTGACCAGGATATCCGGGTACTCCTTGAGCTCCAGGGAGAGCATTTTGGTGATCGCATTGAGTGCCGCCTTGGTGCTGCGATAGGCCACGGTGTAACCCATCTCCATGGTCTCCAGGGAAGCAAGCTCACTGCTCAGGTTGACCACACGGCCGTGGCGTTGTGCCTGCATCATTGGAATAAACAGCTGGCACAGGCGCAGGGGGCCATAGACATTGACCTCCATGGTCTGGCGCAACAGGTCGAGATCCAGTTCCAGGCCGGGTATCCATTTGTCCAGGGCTACACCGGCATTATTGACCAGGATATCCAGGCGCCCGTGCGCCGCGGTTACATGGTCGAGGGCCGCCTGGCATTGATCCACATCGGTGACATCCAGCGCAATCGCCTCCGCCGCACCGCCATCTGACTCGATTTCGGCGACCACTGCGGCACCGGCCTCCGCGTCCCTGGCCGCCACGATCACGTGGATATCCTGTGCCGCCAGTTGCAGGGCGATGGCGCGTCCGATACCGCGGTTCGCCCCGGTCACCAGCGCAATTTTCCTGTCCGTCATGGGTCGTCCTGTGTAAGTTTCTTATTCTTGACCTGGCGCAGTGTGTTGTCGCAATAGGCTAGCCTATCCGTTGCGCTGGACGCCAGCTTTGCTATAGTGGCGATAGCTTATAAAGCTTAATGTTATAACTTTACAACATTTTCCCGGTGGCCGGTATGCGATCACCCAGCGCCATTGCACTTCTGTTTCCTGCACTACTGCTGCTGGCTGCCTGTGCGCCGGAACAGCCATCGCAATCAACCCGGAGCGCCGACCTTATTCTCCACAATGCCCGGGTTTACAGCCTGGACTGGCCGGACCCACATACCAGCGGCCAGCTCGCCCCCGCCGCACCTTATGAATCCGGCTGGTACCCGGATGCAGAGGCGGTGGCTATCGGCGACGGAGAAATCCTTTTCGTCGGCGATAAGGAAGGGGCCGAGGCGTGGCGCGGTGAGGCCACCCGCAGCGTAGACCTGGGTGGCGCGAGCGTTATCCCCGGCCTGGTGGATTCCCACACCCACGTGTTCCAGCTCGGACTCTCGCTGAACCGGGTCAGCCTCTACGATGTCGATACCGAGGCGGAAGCCGTGGCACGCATCGCCGAGCGCGCCAGATCCGTACCGGCCGGTGAGTGGATCGTGGGTCAGGGCTGGGACGAGGGTAAGTGGGCGGACCGCTACCCGGACAAGCAACTGTTAACCCGGGCGGTACCCGATCACCCGGTATTCATGCGCAGCCTGCACAGCTTTGCCGGCTGGGCCAACCAGATGGCGCTGGACCGGGCGGGCATCACCGCGGAGACTCCGGTACCCGAGGGCGGGGAGATTCGCAAATCAGCCGGCGGGGAACCCAGCGGCCTGTTCCTGAATCGCGCGGTGCCGCTGATCGAGAATGCAATTCCGGCATTAACGGATGCCCAGCTGCGCGCCAACGCCCTGCGCGGACTGGAGCAAATGGCTGCCGACGGCTACGTCACCGTGCACGATGCCGGCCTTAACAGCGATGAAATGCGGGTACTGGAACAACTCGAGCGCGAGGGCAAATTACCGATCCGGGTCTACGCGATGCTATCGGTTCGCGACGAGGCCCTGGCCCGTGCCTGGTTGGATAAAGGTCCGGACCAGGACGCCGACAGCATGTTGGTCACACGTTCGGTCAAGGCTTTTTATGACGGCGCCCTGGGATCGCGAGGTGCGAAGTTACTGGATGATTACAGTGACCGCCCGGGCCACCGCGGCGTCAGCGGCAGCGAATACGGTTTTGACGAGGAACTCACTGCGGCCATGATGGCAGCGGGATTCCAGGTCGGTATCCACGCAATCGGCGATGCCGGCAACCGGGAAACACTCCAGTTTCTTGAGGACGTAAACCAGGCAGAGCCGACGGCCCGCAAAGGGCGACACCGGATCGAACACGCCCAGGTATTCCATCCGGCGGATACGGAGCTCCCCGGACAAATGCGCATTATTCTCTCGATGCAGCCGCCCCACGCGGTGGAAGACAAGGCCTGGGCGGAACAGCGACTGGGCCCGGAGCGGATCAAGGGTGCCTATGCCTGGCGCACCCTGCGCATGCGCGGCGCCATGGTGATCTTCAACGCCGACAACCCCGGCTCCGACCACAGTATTTTTTACGGCATGCACGCCGCGGTAACCCGCCGGGACAAGGCGGGGGATCCGATCGGTGGCTGGTACGCCGAACAGGCTTTCAACATGGACGAAACCATGCGCGCCTATACCCGCTGGCCGGCATATGCCGGCTTTCGCGAACAACACACCGGGGTCCTGGCCCCCGGCAAGTGGGCTGACCTGACCGTTATGGATATCGATCCATTCGTCCTGTCAGAGGCCCGGCCTGCGGCGCTGCTGGACGGCCGCATCCTGATGACGGTCGTCAACGGCGATATCGTTTACCAGGCGGCGCGATGACAAATACATATAAAGGTAACAGGAGATAACTATGACAGCCGACGACTGCTACGGCACCGACTACTACGGCTACCGAAAAAAGTTTGCGCTGCTGGTGCCGAGCACCAACACGGCGGTGGAGGTGGAGTACAACAAGATGCGACCGGAGGGCGTGATCCTGGCAACCCGCGGCTGCCTGATCCCCCCCTTCAAGGTCACCAACGAGGACGAGTTCGTGGAAATGGTCAAAGCCATCGGCGCGGCCACCGAACAGGGCCTGCGCGACGCGCTGACCTGCAAACCCGACCACGTCATCTTCGGCTATTCCGCGGAGACCTTCTGGGATGGCAAGGAGCGTTCCGACCGGGAGTTCAAGAAATACAACGATATCGCCCAGGAAGTCGCCGGCTGCAATATCACCTTCGGTGCCCAGGCCATCATGGATGCACTCGCTTGCTACCCCGGTGTCAAAAAGGTTGGGGTCATCAGCCCCTATATGCCAGTGGGCGACAATATGGTGGTGAAATTCATGAGCGATATCGGCTACGAGGTGGTGCGGATCAAGGGGCACAGCTCCCCGGGCCCGGTGGAAATCGCCCACGAGCCCTTTGGTAAAACCCGCCAGCTGGTAAAGGAGGTCGACGGCGATGACGTCGACGTGATCCTGCAGGCGGGCACCAATCTCTATTTCACCGAACTGGCAGCGCAGCTCGAGAAGGAACTGGGCAAACCGGTGCTGGCGATCAATGCACTGACCTTCTGGCACGCACTGCGTACCAACGGCATCAACGATCGCATCCCCGGCTTCGGCTCCCTACTGGCTGAACACTAGACGCTCGCTCGATTGGGGTCGGAGGGTTGTGGATAAGTCCCAAGGACTTATCCATGATCCTCTGACCCCGTAGAATGGTTACCACATGCATCGAAAAGAACTTCAAAAATTGCTGGCAGGTTCGGAGGTACTCAAGGCACCGGGAGTATACGACGGCTTATCCGCTCTCTTGGTCGAGCAGGCCGGCTTCGAGCTGTGCTTTTTCTCCGGCGGCAGTTTCAGCTTTGCCCGCTACGGCAAGCCGGACATGGGCCTGGTTTCCATGCAGGAGGTTGCCGACGCGGTAGCGATCCTGCGAGAGCGCATCGATATCCCGATGATTGTCGACATGGATACCGGCTTCGGTAATGCACTGAATGTTCAGCGCACGGTGAAAGTGTTCGAGCGCAGTGGCGCCTCAGCCCTGCAGATGGAAGACCAGGTCATGCCCAAACGCTGCGGCCACATGGCCGGGAAGGATGTCATCTCCTGCGAGGAAATGGTGGGCAAGATCAAGGCCTTCGTCGATGCACGGGAGTCCGACGATACCCTGCTCGTGGCGCGCACTGATGCGCTGGCGGTAACTGGCTTCGAGGATGCGCTGGAGCGCGCAGAACACTACCTGGATGCGGGCGCGGACCTGTTGTTTATCGAGGCGCCGCAAAGCATTGAGCAGATGGAGACAATAGGCCGGCAGTTCGGCGAGCGTGTGCCACTGGTTCACAACCTGGTCGAGGGCGGGCACTCACCCGTGCAGGGCAGCGCGGCTCTCCAGGAACTGTCCTACAGGGTCGCCCTCTATCCCGTGGCACTGCTACACCAATACGTACCCGGCTCCCAGGCCCTGCTGCAACATTTGCGCGCGAAGGGGGAAACAGCCAGCTACGCTGGTGAACTGATAGAACTTGCTGACATCAATCGGCTACTCGGGGCCGAAGCCCTGCTAGCCGAGAGCGAAAAGTTTAAGACTTCGAGCTGATAGTGATGTGCTTGCGGGCAGCCAGGCTGGTCTGGCCGCTGACACCGCGGGGAACTTCTTCTACCTTGCCGCCTGCCTTGAGGAAGGCTGCCGTCTGTTCGGCAATAGATTGACTGGTTTCTACCGGGCCTGCCTGGCCACGTTTCTTGCTTGCTGCCATGTTATTTTGTGCATCCTTTAGTGGGCCGCGTAGTGTACTGCAAGCAGCCCTGATTTGCGAGGGCGGGCGCCCTATTTCAGCACCATATCCTCCAGGTAAGCCGCGCTGGCCTCCTCCAACAGGGCGCAGTGTTCGAGCCTCGCGCGCACCTCCGGATCGTCGGTATCGTCCAGCATTCCGCGCCAGGCAGCGGCTCCCTGGCGTTCGGCATCGGCCTGTATGGCGAGCTGGTCGTGCAGGTCGAGATTGGCGAACACCGCGTAATAGGTATCGCGCGCGCCGGGTAGCGGCTGTGCGACTTCATTGCGAGTGTCGTCATCGATCGGAAACAGTCCGTCCACTGTCTCCGCGATCTCGTCTTCGCGCTGGGCGCACATCAACAGGCCCTCGGAATGCTCCGGGATATCGTGGGCCCAGGCGCGGTAGCGCTCTGCCGCGCCACGTTCGAGCATGGCGAGGAAGTTGGGCACCTGGGCTTCTGGCACCTGGCTGATAAAAGGCGCCAGCAGTTCGCCAAAATTCGGAATCTCAAGCTGTGACATCGTCTTTCTCCTTGGCGACAATCCGGTACTCACAAGTGATACAGCGGCGCATACCCGCGCGCATGCTTTCGTTCTGGGCGCGCAGGTTTGCCAATTCTTCACGCAGCCGCTTCAATTCACGGCCCTGCTCGATGAGTTTCCTCTCCCGCTGCAGGAACTTCATAGGTCGGTTTACTTCCAGCGCATGCGCACCGTGCAGGAGGTTTCCGGCAGGTGGGGTTCGAACTCCATACGCAGGTCGCTCTTCTCGCCATTGAACATCGCCTCGAAGGGGCCCTTGCAGATCAGCTGACAGCCCTCGGCCGGAAGCTGGTCCGGGTTGGGTAATGTCTCCTGTGCGGCACAGGTATGCCAGGCGCAGTCCGGGATGTACATGGTCATGCTGCCGGCACTCATATCGATATCGCGCATCTCCGCCGGCCCGGTCAGGAAACCGGCCGGGTTGAAGGTGTCGAAGATGAATTTCTCGATGCGATTCGGTTCGGCACGGCGTCCGGTCTTGTTTTTGTTTTTCTCAGACATGGAGTTCATCATCTCGATGAAGTCCGCAGTGGTCTCCTCCCCGGTGGAAACACAGGTGCCGATCACGATTTCCTCGTACTGCTTCTGGGAATAGTATTTGCGCAGCTCCAGCAGGGCCCACTCCACCTCGCGCACGAAATTACCGTAGCGCTTGCGCCATTTCTCCCGTGGCGAATCGCTCCACCTGACCACCTCGCGATACTTCTTCACCCCCTGCCAGCCGGCCTCGATCTCGTCCTTGTCACCGGACAGGCGCAGGATGGGCAGCAGGGTGTGGGTCACGATAGGGTAGGCCTTGTCCACCAGCATCTTTTTAGACATCCACATATCGATCCAGGCCTGGGGACCCCAGTGGTACCACCAGCCCGTCTTTTTCGGAACCGAGCTGGCGCTGGTGCTGTCGCTGGCGATGACAGATTCATTCATGACAGCCTCCCTAATCCATCCGGTAGTTCAGGGTCACGCCGTAGGTGCGTGGCGGCGCATTGATTGCAGCATAGCCACTGAGTACCGGGATATCAAAACCGATCACGTAGCTCTCTTCATCGGTCAGGTTGCGGCCCCAGGCGGTGATTTCCCACTTGCGGTCGCCGCCGTAAATACCCAGGCGGGCATTGACGATGTGGGTGTCATCGTTGAGCAGGTTCTCGTCCAGGTCCTGGGACATGTAGAACTCGTCGGTGTAATTGTGCTCGACCCGGGCAAACCAGCCCAGGTTGGTGCCGTTGATCACATCCTCGTACTGGGCATAACTGCTAAAGGTCCACTCCGGTGCGTTGTCCAGGCGCTCACCGCTCAGGTCCTGCACACAGTCAGGTGCGATAAACGGGTTGCCGCCGGTGACCGCGAATAGCTGTGCTGCGGTGCACTCACCGGTTTCGAAATCCTGGTATTCCGCGTCGTTGTAACCGACCGCCGTACCCAGGGTCAGGTTAGCACTGGCCAGGGCAATCACGTCCAGCTCGAAGCCCTTGCTCTCCAGGGAGCCGGCATTGCGCACATTGATATTGGTGCCGTCAAAACCCTGTGCCTGGAAGTCATCGTAGTCGATATAGAACACCGTGCCATTGACCTGCAGGCGCCGGTCCAGCCAGCTGCCCTTCCAGCCCAATTCGTAATTACGCGAGCGCTCATCGTCGAATTCGCCATTGACACCCACCGCGGTGCGCACCTGGTTGAACCCGCCGGACTTGAAGCCCTGGCTGAAGCTGGCGTAGACCATCAGGTCGTCGCGCAGGAAGTGGGTCAGTGCCACGGTCGGGGAAAAATCTGTCTCATCGCGTTGGTCGTCCAGGGAAATACTTGGCCCGGCGATAGGCGGTGCATCGAAGTTCGTTTCCGGCACCGTGGTCTGGTCGCCGGAGCGCTCCTTCTCCTCGTAGGTCACCCGGGCACCCAGGGTGAGGCGCCAGTCCTCGGCAAAATTCCAGTTGACCTGTCCAAAGGCAGCATAGCTGGTGGTCTCGTGATTATTGGAATCAAAATTGACCGAGCCCTCGGGGAAAATAAAGCCGAATCCGAATAACGGTCCCAGCAGTTCCAGCATACCGGTCTCGCCATCGGTATCCATATCCGAGTAGTAAAAGTACAAGCCGGCCACGTAATCCCAGGTGTCTCCCTCAGGCGAGGTGAGGCGAAGCTCGCTGGAGTACTGGTCCATATCCACTTCGGCTGCACCGCTGACCGCCTCGTAGGGAGAGAAGTCGCCGTCATAGCGGCTGTCGTTCTCGTAGTGCCGCCAGGCGTTGAGCCAGGTCACTGTATATTCATTGTCCAGTTCCAGGTCCCATTCGGCAGCGACACCACCGACCTTGACCTCGTTGGTCCAGGGCTGGTTGAAATACAGGTCGCGATCATAGGGATCTTCCGGCGGCAGGGGCTCCCCGGTAGTCTCTGCAATGAGACTGAAGGGCAGACCCAGCGCCGAGCCACCCCCCTCGTAGTTGATCACGTCCGGGGCACAGCAGTCGCTGTTTTCCTCGGCGTAATCCACTGTCAGCGGGAAGTCCCCATATTTACCCCAGTTCAGCAGGGTGCGCGCCTTGGCGCCCCAGCGGTCGGCATCATTGACCTCATCACCGAGAGTCCTGTTGTCATCGAAACCATCGCGCTGGACGCTATAGCCCGATATACGCATGGCATGACCGCCGTCACCCAGGGGTGTATTCAGGGTACCGCGGAATTCCAGGGCGTCGTAGTTGCCGACAACTCCCTCCACCGAGGCCTCGAAGAGCTCGGATGGCGTCTTGGAATAAATATTGAGGGCGCCGGCGGCGGTGTTTTTACCGTACAGCGTACCCTGGGGGCCGCGCAGGACTTCCACCCGTTCGGTATCCATGAAATCGACGACACTCATGCCGGCACGACCCTGGTAGACACCATCGATAAACAGGCCGACGCTGGGATCGATACCGGCATTACTGCCGATGGATCCGATCCCGCGTATGCGGACAGACGTCGAGCGCGTGTCGGTGACCGGCGCAATCTTGAGACTGGGCGTGTACTGCTCCAGTTGCTTCAGATTATGCGTACCGCTGTTCTTGAAGAACTCGTTGGTAAACGCAGACACGGATACCGCCACGTCCTGCAGGTTCTGTTCGCGCCGGGTGGCGGTAACAATAACCTCCTCCAGTGCAACGGCCTCGCCGTTGTAATCGATAGATTGAGCCTGCACCCCGGTTGCGACGGCCACGAACAGGCCGCCGAGCAGTTTAGTTGAATTGTTCATGGTACCTCTCCGACGCCGCGGGCCTACCCTGCCCGTCAGCGCTACCAGCTTTAAAATTTATAGTTATAGTCAGGGCCGTGGTTCATCAGCGCGCGCCCAGCCCTTCGAAAATGGCGCTCACTACAAAATCTTTTTCATTGCTGACATCGAAACCCTCGCCCACCAGGTGGGCGATGCGGTTGTCATTGGCCAGCTGCACAAAACCGTGCACGATGGACACAATCGAAATCGCCTGCAGCATCGGGTCACCCTCGCGCAAGACGCCAAGATCCTGGCAGGTCTTGAGATCCTCTTTCATCTGCGCAAAGGCCGCGGTACTGGTGTGGCGCAGGGACTCGTTGCCGGTGCTGTTGAGCAGGTCGCCGCTGAACATCACCCGGTAATAGGTCGGGTACTTCAGGGCAAAATCCACGTAGGCGTCACCACTGGCGGCAAATTGGGCCAGGGGGTCATCGCCGGCGGCTTCGCGAGCTATCTGCATCTTCTCGTGGAGCAGGCCGAAGCCGTGTTCAACGACCGCCACGATCAGCTCGTCCTTGTCGGCATAGTGGCGATAGGGAGCTGCGTGGGACACACCGGCACGGCGCGCAACCTCGCGTATCGTCAGCCCCTGGGGTCCGATTTCCTCAATGATCTCCAGTGCCGATTGTATAAGCGCTGAGCGCAAGTCGCCGTGATGGTAGGCGATTTTCGCCGTAGCCATTTAATAAATCCCTTTTTGTTATTGCCTCTAGTGTACCCCAGGCAGAACAGAATGTTTATTTTGTAAACTTCTTTATTTGCTGTTATGTTTCCAGTGTAAACAATAACAGATGAGGCAGAACAGATGAACCAGGCTGTGTCCGAAAACCGCTTTTTACAGGGCGCTTTTGCGCCGATAGATACCGAGTACGACGTCCCCGAGGTCAAGATCCAGGGTGAAGTCCCGCTGGACCTCAACGGCTCGTTTTACCGCAACGGACCCAACCAGCAGTTCGAGCCCCGGGGGGACTACCACCTGTTCGCCGGCGATGGCATGACCCATGCCTTTCATATCGAAAACGGCAAGGTCAGCTACCGCAACCGCTGGATCCAGACCGCCAAATTCAAGCTGGAGCGGGAACACCAGAAAGCGATGATCGACCCGATGAACCCTTTCAACAGCGAACCGGGTTTCGAGGAGTTCGTGCTGACCGACAAGGACGGCCTGGCCAACACCGCCTGTGTCTGGCACGGTGGCAAATTCCTGGTCATCGAGGAGGGCCACCCTCCCTTCCAGGTGGACCCGGTGACCCTGGAGTCACTCGGTTCCTACAATTTCGACGGCAAGCTGAACACCGCCATGACCGCACACCCCAAGGTGGACCCGGTGACGGGCGAGCTGGTGTTTTTCGCCTACATGGCATCGGGTCCGTTCGAATCCGATGTGGCGCTGCACAAGGTCAATGCCGAGGGCGTGCTGACAGAATCCCACACTATTCCGACCCCTTACCCGGCCATGGTCCACGATTTCGTGGTGACCGAGAACTACATCCTGTTCCCGATCTTCCCGTTGACCGGCAGCCTCGAGCGCGCCATGCAGGGCCAGTCGCCTTTTGCCTGGGAGCCGGAGAAAGGCGCCTCGGTAGCGATCCTGCCCAGAAACGGAGGCGCTGATGACGTGCGCTGGGTCGAATGCGATCCCTTCTTCGTGTTCCACTTCATGAACGGCTATGACAGCGGCGGCCTGATTACCGTGGATGGCTGCCAGTTCGAACACGCACCCCTGTTCCCCACCGCCGACGGCACCATGATGGAGGATGTCGACCCGGTACTGCACCGCTGGTCCATCGACATGAATAGCGACTCGCCGCGGGTCAAGTCTGACCGCATCGACGATTACTATTCGGAGTTCCCGATGACGGATCCGCGACTCGCCATGGCCGAATACCGCTACGGCTACTATGTCTCGGCAGACAGCGACGAGGGCGAGATGTACAACGTGGTCGGCAAGTACGACCACCAGACAGGCGCTACAGACCGCTACAGCTTTGGTGAGCGCAAGACTAATTTCACTTCCGAGGCTATATTTGTACCAAAGTCCGACGATGCGGCTGAAGACGAGGGTTACCTGCTGTCAGTGGCCACCGACCTCAGCGAAGGCAAGAGCAGTCTGGCCATTCTCGATGCCCAGAATGTCAGTGCCGGGCCCCTGGCCATGGCACAGCTCGAACACCGAATCCCGATCGGTTTTCACGGGGGCTGGCGCGCGGCTCAATAAGCGTTAAGGCAATACCCAGAGCCGGACCATGCAGGATGCAGGTCCGGCTTTTTTATAGCTCCCACTCGATGCCGGTGGTAATACCGTAGTCGTAGTCGTCGCTGCCCTGGGCGGTTTCGTTATCGAAATTGCCGAAGGCGGTGATATTCAAATTCAGGTCCTGGATGATCTCCCAGGCCAGTACCACGTCAGCATCGGCCCGGTAGCGGCCTGACTCAGTAATACCGGGATAGAATCGCAGGCTCGATCTTAGATCCAGCTCCGGAGAATCGAACTGCCAGGTACTGTATTCGAGCACCACCATACCCTCCAGGCTCTCGGTGGTATCGCCCTCCTTGTCCTCTTCCGTCAGTCCCTGCAGTCCCAGCGAAGCCGATAACTTACTGCGGTTGGAATCGATGAAGAAACGCCCGTAACCGTAGTTGAGACCAACCCGGTACTCGATGGCCAGCTCGTCATTGCTCTCCCAGGTGGCACCCGAGCGAATAAAATTGCGGGCCTTCCCTTCATGCCAGCGGTGACGGGTAGCCTCCACGCGGTGACTCTTGTTGGTCTCATCGTCATTGTCGTTGACGAGCCAGCGACCCTCCAGGACATTACTCGAATAAGTATCGTCATAGGTGACGTTGAAACCCAGGTTCACGGTGGTCGTGTCGCTGGCCTTGTAGTCCGAGTAACCCAGGCTGACAGTAGTATCGAGGCGCTCGCGCAGCGTGGAATCAATGGGCTTGATGGCGACGATATCCTCCAGGGCAAAATCCTCCACACCATCAGCATGAACAACCTCGATGCGACCCGGGATTGCCGTACGCCCTATGGCGCCGAAAAAGCGGCGGCCATCTTCGGTGCGTATACGGAACAGGTAATTGGCGTCAATACTGTGCACGTGGTCCCACTCGACATTTACAGTGCCCATTGCCGTGGTCGAATAGCGGGCAATCCCGTTGTCGAGGCTCTTCAGTTCTCCGGTAATCGCATTGCCGTTATCCAGCACGAGGGTGTCGGTCTTGGGTCTGGCCTGGCTGGCACCCGCCAGGCACAGGCAGACAATCAAGGCAAAGACCCGGACGGAACCCGCGGGCCTGCGAACGATCAAATCCATGGAAGTCATCCTCGACTACACTCTTTGCATCAATAATCAGTATATCCAATAGCAGGCAAAACCAATGAGCGAAGTTCAGGAACCCCTCAACGGCGAACTCGGGGCGCGGGTCGCAGTGGACACCAGCGCCATGGACTGGACCCCCAGCCCCAGCGGCAGCGTCTGGCGCAAGCGGGTACACCGGGTGGGTCCTGCCGAATCCGGCCAGGTTACCTCGGTCGTGCGCTACGAAGCCGACTCGAAGTTTCCGCCACACGATCACCCGGAGGGTGAGGAAATCCTGGTACTGGAGGGTGTTTTTTCCGACGAACACGGCGACTGGGCCGCCGGAACCTACCTGCTGAACCCGGAGGGCTTTCGCCATGCTCCGTTTTCGAAACCTGGCTGCGTGATTTTCGTCAAACTGCGCCAGTACCCGGGCCTGGACCGCGTGCAACTGCAGTTGGAAACCGATTCCCTGGCCTGGCAGGCAACCGACGATGAAGGACGCAGCCTTAAAGCCCTCTATCAGCAAGAGGGCTTTGCAGACCAGGTACGCCTGGAAAAATGGGAGGCGGGTACAGCGCCAGGCGTGATCGAGTGGACCGACGGCGCGGAGCTGTTTGTCATCAGCGGCAGCTTTAGCGACGGCGAGGGCAACTACGGTGCCGGCAGCTGGCTGCGATTGCCACCGGGAACCCGGCACGAACCCCGCACCGACGCCGGTTGTGAACTCTATATCAAGGAGGCGGCCTTTGGCCTTCTGCGTCCGGGCTGACGCCCTGTCCATCCGCGTCAATACGGGCCAGCCAGGCCCAGGCCAGGAACAGGCCCGCGACACAGGCGGAAAACAACCAGGCACCACTGTAGCCGAATAGCTGCAGGTTGGCGCCTGCAAACAGGGGACCTGCTACCCGGCCCCAGGACGCCGCCGATGCAGTGGTGCCCATCATGCGGCCACGGATACGTGGCGGCGTGCGGTGGCTGGTAATCGCGTTTAACAGCGGCGTGCACACGGTTGCCCCGGATATGGTGATAAAGAATGTCGCCACCATCCAGAAGGGTGTATCGGCAATCGCGGCCACCAGGAAGCCGCAGAGCATCACCGTGATGCCCGTGCGCAGAAAAGGTAGCTCACCAATGCGCCGCGCAACGGGGCCGATCAACCCCGCCTGCATGGCCGACATGAACAGGCCCTGTACCCCAAAGACCATACCCACTTCCCGAGCGCCCCAGCCCAGGTAATCCCCCACCCAGAGTGGAAACAGGTAGCCCACCGAACTGACGCAGGTGTTGTGCACCGTGTACTGGCCGGCCAGCATAGTGTTGCGGGTTTCGCGCAACATGCTGAACACCGACTGGCGAGGCGTTGTGGCATGGTGTTCCCGGTTTTCGCGCCGTTTCTCCGCGCTGAGGCTTTCCGGCAGGAACAGCGCCGCGGCCACAATGGCCAGTGCCGACATGCCACCGGCGACAATGCAGGGCAGGGTAAAACTGTTGTCGGGACCCGAGAGAATACCGCCGAGGAAGGGACCGATGACCAGGCCCAGGCCGAAGGCAGAGCCGATGACACCCATACCCCTGGCGCGCTGCTGCGGCGGCGTGACGTCCGCCACCATGGCCGAGGCCACCCCGAAATTGCCAGCCATCAACCCGGCAAAACCGCGGGCGGCATAGATCATCCACAACTCAGTGGCGAGGCCCAGCATGACATAGGATAGTGCGGCGCCGGCCAGGCAGATCATGATTACCGGCTTGCGCCCGATGTGATCGCTGAGACGCCCCCACCAGGGCCCGCAGAGGCCGGCAAATACCGCGTAGACGGCAATGATGAAGGCGATATCGAGCTTGTCAGCTCCCAGCTGTGGGGACAGGAATGGCAGGATTGGAATGACGATGCCGAAGCCGATCAGGTCGATCAGTACCGTGGCAAAGATTATCGGCATGGGGTTAGCGCTGTTCCAGGGTGGCGAATTCGGCTGTGACCGTCGCCAGCTCGCCTGACTCCAGAAAGGCCTGGGCGTCCGGATCCTGTTTCAGGTAGGCGTCGAGAAAAGCGACTGCCACCGTGTTGACCATGGCCAGGGCATCGTACTGGGGCGGCTCCTCCAACTCCGGTCGGCAGATCAGATTGCCGAGGTAGTGGTCGGCCCCCTGCACCACCAGGGCGAACTGATCGCCCGGAACGGCGGTTTCGAAGGACAGCTTGTGCATGCGCCAGTCAGGCCAGAACATTGCATTGCTGTCCCAGGTGCCGGTGGTCATCAGGGTGGGAACCGCCTGCTCATCCCAGCTGCCGGCAGCGATTTCATCGAACATGGGGCCCGGTGGCGAGATAGCCACGACCGCGCGAATACGCGTATCACCGGCGTCGACCCAGGATTCAGTCTCGGTATCGAAGGCGCGGGCACCGCCAAGCTGTTGCGCATTGAAGGCACCAAAGGAGTGGCCGGTAGCCGCAATACGGTCGTGGTCGAGCCGACCGCCCAGTGCCGGTACCAGGGTTTCGATGTCGGTGAGCGCATCCAGCAGGACGAGCAGGTCATCCACCCGGGCCTGGATCAAGCCGAGATTGCCATAGCGGATCAGGTTGACGGTGCCTGTGACGTAGCCGCCACTGCCATCCATGTGCAGCGGTGCTATGACCACATAGCCGTGGCTGACCCAGTGCTCGATGAGACGGTCGTACTTGCCGTTGGTCGACCAGTTGCCGTGGGAAAACAATAGCACCGGCCAGGCATCCCCGGTTTCGGACGCGGGATACCAGACATTGAACAGCAGCTTGTCTTCGCGGCGGGTATGCGGAATTGCCAGGTTGCTCTCGCTAAGGACCTGGAATGGGCCGGGACCCCAGTTGTACAACTGGCCCAGTTGCTCTGCACTCGCCGCCAGCGGGGTTACCGGCGGCTTCGGTACCTCTTCACCACAACCGGCCAGCAGGATCAACACTAGAACAATCCGCAATATCACTCGCTGGACCCCGCCGCGAGAAATGCATTGAGGTCGCGGCTGCCCCGGGCCGGGATCTCCAGCGGAATCACATGGCCGACACCCGGGTAGATGATGCGCTCGACGCTGGCGGCATTGACGAGCAGGGCTTCAAATTTGTCGACCTGGGCGGTGGGCAGCTGGGGGTTGTCCTTACCCCACATCAACAGCACGGGCGCCTGCACCGCGGCGAGGACATCGGTGGGATCGCCGACCTTGAAGCCGCGCAAGCGATTGAACTCGGCAAAGCGGTTGCCCTCGCGCCGGAACATCTGGTGAAACTCGTCGACCAGGCCGTCGGTAACCAGCGTGTCGTCGATAATCATCCATTCAAGAAAACTGCGGAACGCCGCCGTTGGCACCAGATAGGCCATGTAGTCTACCCAGCCGGGAATCGTACCCTGGGTACCGCGCGAGCCCGGCCGCGGAATTCCCCCGGAGTTGATCAGTGCCAGTTTCTCCACCCGCTCCGGGTAGCGGCCGGCGAGGTGAAAGGCCATATTGCCGCCGAGGGAGGAACCCACCACGCTGAAGCGATCCACGTCCAGGTGGTCCAGCAGACCCAGTATCAATGCCAGGTCGCGGTCCATGCCGTAATCGTCGGAGGGCTCCGGTCCGGTCAATCCGTGGCTGGTCATATCGAAGCGGATGACGCTGTAGTGTTGCGTCAACTCCGGCAGCCAGTCATCCCACATGCGCATATTGAAATAGTGCGAGTGAATCAACAGCAGGGCCGGCCCCTGCCCCTGGACCCGGTAGCGCAGCGGCACACCCTCGATATCCACCGTGGCCAGGTACTCATCGCCGTAGCGCTGCTCCAGCACTGCCACGGGAATATCCCGGTAGGCTACCAGCGACCAGAGTACCCAGAGAACTATCGCCGCCAGTATCGGCGTCAATGTCCACAGCATGATGCGCCGGAACCAGCGCCATACCGCGGCCGCACGCGCAGCTGCGGTAGCGTGATCGCTCAGCTTCTCAAACGCCATAGTCGGAAAACAGGTCTCTTCGCACAAACAGGGAGCGCAGGGCTTTGATCAGCATTTTCCAGCCCGGCAGCAGGTGGATGTTCACGCCATTGCGCCGGTTGGCGAGAATGCGCGTGACCAGTTGATCGGCGGTGGTTTCGATGGTCTCGCCAAACATATTGAATACCTTGCGCCCGGCCGCCCACTGCTCCGCCGGCATATCGCGAGCCTCTTCGATCACCAGCGGTGTCACCACCATGCCGGGGTTGAGCCAGCCCACGCGCACACCGCTGTCGGCTGCTTCACGGGCCAGGCCCTTGCTGAAATAGGCTACAGCGCGCTTGCTGGTACCGTAAATCGTCATTCCCCGGCGCCAGAAGCCGTTGGAGCCGAAGCCCGCGGTGTTGTAAATGGCGCCGCCATCGAGCTGTTCGCGCATCCCCTGCAAGGCAACCTGGGAGCCATACACCACGCCTTTGATATTGGTATCGATGACGCGCTGCAACAGGTGCGGTGGCGTATCCGCAATGTCCGACTGGTCGGAACCCACCCCGGCATTGTTGATCCAGATGTCGATCCGTCCGAACTCGTCGACCGCTGCCCGCCACAGGGCATGCAATTGCTCCAGGTCGGTAACATCGCAAACATGTCCCGCGACGGCATCGCCACCATTCAGTTTTTCGATGGCCTCGTAGACCGCATCCTGACGCAGGTCGCTGATCATCACCCGGTGGCCGCGGGCGAGAAATTCCGCCGCCAGTCCGAAACCGATGCCGCGGGCACTGCCTGTCACCAGGACGACCCTGGCGGCCTCGGCATTCATTCCCGGCTCAGCTCCACCAGCTCGTAGTGGGTCTGCATATAGCCCGCCACCGAGGCCTTCAATAACAGGTAGTCATCGTCGGCAGTCACCCAGACATCGTAGGGCGGGTGCTCCTCCGGCAAATTGCCGGCAGTATCCACCACCTGGAAGTGACGGGCGGCGAAAGTGCCGGCCTGGACAGTCACTTCTTCCTCGCCGACGTACTGGATACCGAAGCCGGTTTCAAACAGCTCCGGCCCGGTCGCGCCGCGGTGATCCGGCGAGGTGAGCATCAGGTCCGGGAAAAAGGTCTTGCCCGGGCCCTGCTCCAGGTCATAGAGCTTCATCAAAAGCCCGTCACCGACAATCGGGTGGGCCTGTAACCACTTGACCCTGCCCTCGGTGAGAATTTCCTGCTGGATGCGGCCATCGGTAGCGCTCCAGGTTTCGCAACAGGCCTTCTCATCGGTGAAGTACATCCAGCCGCTGCCTTCAAACTTGTCGCCGACACTCAGGCGCACATGACAGTCATAAGGTGCAGAGTGATTGTCCATGGCCAGGACCACGTCGCGGACCACGTTGGGCTCGTCGTCGATTTCGCAGTGGGCGTGCATCACCAGCACTTCGTCGGATTGGCGGGTGATAGAGAAATATTCACGTCCACGTTCCGCATCCATGCGTTCGGGCTTCTTGCTGGTGTAGAGGATGGTGCCGCGAATGGTCGAATGCTTGTAAGGCATCAGCTTGCTTTCTCCATGAAGGCGCGCATGCCCTCTTCTATCTCGGCGATGACTTTTGCCACCGGGTCCTGGGATTGAACCCATTGCCACCAGTTGGCCACCCGGCTGGTATCAGTGAGCACATCAGTGCCGCTCAGCAGCCGCGGCACCGCCACCGCAAAATACATGATCGGGGCCAGGGCGCAGTCGGCGAGATCAAGATTGTTGTGCCCGTAGCGGTCGAAACGCTCGAGCAGCTCATCCAGCAGGCCCAGTTGGTGCTTCAGGGCACCGATATTCTCCGCGATATCACTCTCATCGCGGTGCTCGGCGCCCAGTTGGCGAAACAGGGGCAAGAGCACCGGCTGGATATAGACGTCGGGAAAACGGTAGAAAATATTCATCTGGGCGCGCTGTGCCGCGTCCGTCGGCCGCAGGGCCGGTTCCGGATGGGTATCTTCCAGGTAGTCCATGATCACAATGGATTCCGGGATCAACAATCCCCCGCTTTCGAGTACCGGTACCTTGCCGAGAATATTGAACTGCTTGAACTCCGGCGTACGCAGCCCCTCCGGGGCGACGTAATCCAGTTCGATGCCCTTGGCATAGGCCACGATGCGCGCGCGCGCGGCATAGGGAGAATGGGCCAGGTTGATCAGTTTCATTGCTGTTCCTTATACCAGGTGCAGACCGATTGCCGCGTTGGCAAACAGGCCCAGCCAGATCAGCCAGACCCAGGGGCGGACCTGCCCCAGGGACCGGGTCATGGCACTGTTGACCTCCGGCGAGGCGCCGGTGGCCATCATCTGTCCGAAGGCGACGACAAAGGGCTTAAGCTTAACCCGAATCAGCAGGCCGCAGGCGACCAGGCCCGCAAAAATCAGCATCTTCCAGGCCATCCAGTCCGCCCCAATCCAGTTGCCGCTGAGCAGCGCGCCGCCCGCATAGAGCACGACCCCGAGAATGACCGCCACGCGCAGGCCGAAATCAAATTGCGTAACCCGGGCCTTGGCCGCCTGGTTATCCGTGAAATACAGGTACTGGACATTGATACTCCACACCAGGGCCAGCAACCAGACCAGGATCATGGCCCAGGCCGGCAGGCTGGTGAGCCCGCTGATCTGGCCCATCTGCAGGCCGAGGGGGAAAATCAGGGGCATGCAGGACTTGGGTCCCTGGTCGCAGGCGAGCATGATTTTGAGGGCAGTGGCCCGGGATTCCGGCTCAATATCTTCGCGCACCACGTGGCGGCTTGCCAGGAAAGTACCGAGGTCGCCCCCCAGCCAGTAGACGAAGGCGAGCAGGTGCAGAAACTTTAAAATGAGGTAGTCGTTCACCGGTGAAATCCGAGAAAGGAAGAGCTGATAATCGATAATTGACCTATTATAATAACTTTATATCTTTTTGATAGCTGCAGCCTGATTTTCACCGCTTGGGCTACACTGCAGACAAACAACCAGGAGACCCCCGATGCAAGGACTTCCCCATAACTACAGCGCCAGCGCCGAGGCCGATCCCGGCAGTCTCGTTACCACCCGGGTGGAGGGTACCGCCGACATGCAGGTGGCGCCTCCCTCCAATTTCGGCGGACCAGGCAACGTGCAATCACCGGAAGATCTGCAGGTTGCCGCCGTGGCCAGCTGCCTGATTCTCTCATTCAAAGCCATTGCCGCGGCCTCGAAGCTGGAGTGGGAAAACCTGGTGGTCGAGGTGGACGGTACCCTGGACCAGGTAGACCGCAGCATTCAGTTTACCGGCTTTAACATCCGGGCGGTTCTTACCCTGCCCGCCGGTATGAGCCGGGACAAAGCCACCCGCCTGGTGGAGAAAGCCGAGCAGAGCTGCTTTATCAGCAACTCCCTGAAAGCGGGCAGCGAACTCAGCGTGGAGATCGAGGGCGGCGAATAACCGCCCAACCCTGAAAACAAGGCTGCACCAGGGCCTGCATGGAAATTAAGCAAAAACCGGAGCAACGGCGCGGCATTCATGCGCACCGGTGGGGATGGGGGTGTGAGGAGTGCCCGCACATCCTGTGCGGGCAGTATCGCTTATCTAGACGGGGACTACGTTCTCAGCCTGGGGGCCTTTTTTGCCCTCGGTTACCGTGAATTCGACTTCCTGACCCTCGGCGAGCGTCTTGAAGCCGGAACCCTGGATGGCGCTGAAGTGAACAAATACATCTGGACCGGATTCCTGCTGGATAAAGCCGAAACCCTTGGTCTCATTAAACCACTTCACAGTGCCTTTCGTTGTGGACATGCTCTCATTTCCCTTATTTGTTTCTAATAATATTCCAGGCCCCTACCAGGCCTTTCCGCTGGAAGTCTTGCGATTACTTATGGCGAACACTACGAGGAACAAGGAGCACTTCGAAATGGAGCATAAATAAAACACGTACCTTCACGCTCCCGACAGTATATGTGGTGCAGGGACACGGTCAATGAAATCCCTGTGAAATTTGTCACCAGAATCAAAAGCTGTGATAGACGTCAAACTGTGCTTGAGGGCAGTAAAACCGGGCCTCAGCTCATATCCTGAATACCGTCGCTGAAGCGCACCTTGAAACTTGCCTCCGCCTCGAGGCCGTCGAAATCACGTGCCACCACGCGGATTTCAATCTCACCGGTGGAACCCGGCGGCGGCCGGAACTCGAAACTGCGGTGCAGCGCGTCGAAACGCACCCAGCGCGGCAGGTTCCCGTCTACGCCCTGGTAAGCCAGGTACTTGAGTGCATCGCCCTCGTCCGGGTCGAGGAAGCTGTCCTCATGCAGCACCAGCTGGCTGATCTCGCCGGCGGGTATGTCCATATCCGGCAGTGGCAGCCCTACCTGGGGCGGCATGTTGCCCAGGTTTTCCTCGATCACCGACTGGTTGCGTCGGCCTATGATGCGGGATATCCAGAACATAAATACCGCCAGCACCAGGTTGGCTATCACAAAGCCTGAAAGCCCGAGACCCAGCAGGCTGGCACCGATAAATACCGCCATGGCCGAGAGCACATCCCCAACCCGGGTGAAAAAGCTGTCGATACAGTTTTTGCCCACGTATTTCTCTTCCCTGCGCACCGGCAGGAAAAGGGCATGGCGGGTGGTGTTCTGCAGGGAGTAGCTGGTAGCGTTCTCGGCAACCATGGTGACCCGCGCCACCGCCAGCATGGGAAACAGCAGCAGCAGGGAGTAGTTCGCCATCATCAGGACGGGCAATACCAGGATGGCGCCGCGCAACCCGAAGCGATCGAAAATCCGCGATACAACGAAGATCTGGATCAGGAACCCAATCAGCGAGATCCAGGCGTTGTAACTGGAGTAAAACTGGGTCATGAAGGCATCACGATCCGCCGGCGATCCACCCGCGGCCATCAAGCGATCCGCTTCCTGGGTGATAAACGTGGAGAGAATGTATTCGCCGTTGGTGTTCATGAAATTCATCACCACGATCATGATGGCGATGAGGGTCAGGTAGTAGCTGCGAAACACCACCATGAAGCCCTCGCTGATCGGCGGCGGCTCCTTGTGGAATTCGTCGGCAATCCGGGTGCGGGATCCCGGTGGAATGGTGTCGTCCACGTAGCGACACAGCCAGATGGGGATCAGCAGCAGCACCGCTGTGCTGTACATCATGCCGTCGTGGCCGACCAGGGGACCCCAGAAGCCGGCAAACTTGGCGCCAAAGTAGGCACCGCCGGAGGCGGCGGCCGCCACCACCACAAAGATGCGCTGGCCCGCCTTCACATTGTAGAGATCCGCGGCGAACCCCCAGAACAGGGCCATGCTCATAACCGCGTAAATACCCAGCCAGACATAGAAGGCGATAGCAATACGCAGGCCCGCGGCATAGGCCAGACCAAACAACACCAGGTTGGAGATAAAAAACAGGAGGATGCGTGCCACCAGGGCGTGCTTGGCGCCGGTGTGACCGACGGCGTGATAGACCCGGGTAAAGATCGGCACAATGAACATGCAAAGCACTGCCTGTATCGCCGTACTGTAGGACTTCAGCTCGGGACTACCCTCGGCCAGGATCAGGGGGTCGCGGATCACACGCATCATGTAGTAGGCAAACAGCAGGACAAAGGCCTGAACGATGAGCAGCATTGCGCCGCGCCCCTCCCGCGGACGTAAGGTAGTGAACAGGGAGAGGAATCGCTCGGTGGGAGTGAAGGTGCTCATCTATGTGCCTTATTTTTGCGATTATTCTAGGCTAGTTTCCCGGCACATGACAGCGACGCTGCCTAGAGCTGCAAGCCCTGCACGTAATCCCTGATCTCGTCGCGCACACGCCGGTATTTGTCCAGGACCTCTTCTTCAGAGGCGGCCTTTTCGGCCAGCACTGGCGGATCATCGAAACCCTGGTGGAGCAGAGCGGTCCCTGCCGGGAACCAGGGGCAGGTCTCCCGGGCACTGTCACACACTGTTATCACGTAATCGAACTCCCGGCCCGCCAGGTCATCCAGGGTTTTGCTGCTGTGGCCGCTGATATCAATACCGATTTCCGCCATGACCTGAACGGCATTGGGGTTAAGGCCGTGTGTTTCGATCCCGGCGGAAGCTACCTCGTAGTCCTCACCGCGCAGCGCTCGGCAGAGGCCTTCCGCCATCTGGCTGCGACAGGAATTGCCGGTACACAGAAACAGGATGGCGGGTTTTTCAGCCATCGGCTCCATTGTTTTCGGGGTCGAAGTGTTCGCCCTGTATCAATCGGCAGACCGGGATAGCCAGCAACATGCCCGCAACCGGTGCCAGGAAATAGACCCAGAGATCGGCCAGGTGCCCGGCTACCAGCAGCGGGCCAAAAGAGCGCGCCGGGTTCATCGAAGCGCCGGTGGCCGGACCGCCGAGCAGGGCCAGCAGGGCCACAGCACCCCCAACCGCAACACCGGCCATGATGCCCTTCTCCATGTGCCCGGTGGACACATTGAAGATCACGAACATCAACAGGAAGGAAATCACGATCTCCCAGACCACGCCCTGTGCCAGCGGCACTGCCAGGTAGGTGCCTCCCAGTCCATCCGCATCGGGGAACAGGAACCGCAACAGGGCCGCGGCTACCGCCGCGCCGCTTAACTGAAAGACCACATAGGGCAGCACCATGTTCCACTCGAAGCGCCCGGCAGCCGCAAAGGCCAACGTAACCGCTGGATTGATATGCGCCCCGGACACATTGCCCAGAGAGTAAACCATGGCCATCACGATCAGGCCGAAAACAATGCAGATGCCGAGGTGGCCGAGCACGCCCCCGAAAGCAGTGTCGACCACGATGGCTCCGGCACCGGCGAACACCAGGGCGAAGGTGCCGACAAATTCAGACAAACAACGGCTGATCATTGGAAGGGCCACCACCAGCGTTTCTTGCCGCCGGAGGCCGCCTTGCGTTTGAAACGACCCATACCCGCATTCTCCATCTGTTCTTCAACCACAGCCACGGTTACGCAATCGTAGCCTTTCTCCTCGGCAAAATCCTCGACATTGCCCACGGCGAACTTGCGTACAAATTTGGGCGCCCCGGCAATCATTTCCAGCGCGGCCTCTTCCCAGTCCATGGAAATCTTCAGCCCCAGTTCTGCGGCCTTATCAGTGCCACTGCCACCCTCGCGCTGTGCCGCTCGCTCTGCCTTCGCTTTCTGTTTTTCCCAGTACTCGGAATCCTCAGGGCGGGTTGCCTCATACAAACCTTTGACGTCGGGAGTGGCGGCGAGAATTTTGACCAGGTTATCGGCGTACTTCGACGGGATGATGACGAACATCTCTTCGGGTTTGAGCTTGTTGTTCATGCGCCCGCCGTAGTCGCCCGGGGTCATCACCACATTGTCCTCGTACCAGGGGGTGACAAAGGCATCGGTGCAAAACGAGTTTCCCGCAGCGGTACTGGGCATGACCCCGTCTGTCACCGAGCGGGCGGCACCGATCATGCCTGCCCACTGTGGTCTGCAGACCACCACGATCCAGTGCACCTCGATGCCCGCGGGTACATTATCGAGCGGTGCGGCACCAATCCCTTTCACCGTGCCCTGGGGCAGCACCGACTTACCCGAATTGAAACTGTGGGCTGCGTCGAGATTGTAGGCAGGGATATAGTCGGTGAGTATGCGACCGCTGCTGATTTGCTCATTCCCTTCGTGCACGCCCGTGATAAAGGCGCCGTGCAGACAATCCTGGTGCTCACGGTCGAAGTAGACCACCCTGCCCTCGTCCATGGCGTGGCGGAGGATGCCGCAGGGATCCACCTTGACGCCGGTGTAGCTGTCCGGGATGCCATCGGGGAAGTGGGTCACCGCGACCGGCTTGCCGCGGACCTTGCCTTCCAGGACTTCACAGATTGCGCTGATATTCATCGGCTACACGTTACCAGACTGACGTCCAGGCATATACCGGGCCAATTCCCGGCGCAGTTCTCAGTTTTATCATCAGGACCTGCAATTTCCCTTCATTTTCTGTAAGGATTGATCATCAGCGCGTCAACAATAAGCACAAGGCGACATTTGGGGGAACTGTGATGGACAATCAAGTCGACGAATTCATCGACGGTGAATACCAGTACAAGGAGCGGCAGGTCGAGCCGGACCCGTTCAAGAGCTTTCATATCGGCGACGGCAGGATCAGTGGCTACCTCTCGGTCTGCCTCGGCGTACTCAGCTTCCTGGGCGTATTGTGCTACCTGTTCCCCAGTTACCTGACCACTGCCGAATTACGGGCGGCATACGATGCCGAGTTCCTGCAGAAAGTCCTGATGTACGGCATGATCTTCTCCCTGCTTTTCGCCCTGCTGACTTTCATCCTGGGCAACAAACGCCGGATGGGAGCGGTTGGTGTACTGTTCACTACCGCCGCCTTTGCCCTCGGTGGTTACACGGTGCCGACCGGTCCGGTGGAATCCAGCACGCTGTCATTTGGCCTGGACTGGTTGATCCTGGCTTTCCTGGTTTCCGCGATATTGTTCATCTTCCTGGAAAAGGTTTTTCCAAAGTACGAAGACCAGGTGATCCTGCGGCCGGAGTGGGGCCTGGATCTTTTTTACTTCGCCATCAATCACCTGCTGATCACAGTACTGCTGCTGGTGGGCAACTACTTCGTCGCCACGGTGTTCGGCTGGGCACTGAGCAGCAGCTTCCAGGCCTGGATGCAGTCCACGCCCATCATCGTCCAGGTCGTCATCCTGATCTTCTGCGCGGATTTCGTACTGTACTGGTCACATCGCGCCTTTCACGAAGTACCCTGGATGTGGAAATTCCACGCGGTTCATCACTCGGTGGAGCACATGGACTGGATGGCGGGTTCCCGCAACCACGTGTTCCAGACCTTCGTCGATCGCTGCCTGGCCATGGTGCCGCTGTACCTGTTGGGTGCCGACAAAATGGCGCTGGACATTTACGTGGCCTTCGCCGCCTTCCAGGCTGTGTACGTACACGCCAATGTCGGCATTCCCCTGGGGCCGCTCAAGTATTTAATCGCCACACCCCAGTACCACCACTGGCATCACAGTTCGCAGAAGCCTGCCATCGACACCAACTACGCCGTGCACATGCCCTTCTACGACATACTGTTCAAGACCTACCACATGCCGGACGAACACTGGCCATCCCACTACGGAACCACCAAACGCCTGCCGCGCGATTACATCGGGCAGTTGCTGTACCCGTTTCGCAGCGAATAAAAAAAGGGCGGCCAGGGCCGCCCATGTTTACAACGGTAGGTACTACTCCTGCCGGTAAACCAGGCGGGCGTAGTAGAACTGCCCGGGAACATCGTACAGCGTTGCATCGAATCCATTCAGCGCGCAGCTGTAGCACTCGGGCGGATCCTCGTCGAAGATGTTGTTGGCTCCGATCTGCACCTGGAGATCGCCGAAGTTGAGCTCCGGGGTCCAGGTAACCTGCACATCGTTGTAGAGAACATCATCCATCTCGTTCTTGCCGTTGGCCTCGTTGGAGCAGAGGTTTTCGCCGGTAGCAATATCGGGACAAAGCTCTTCGAGATCATCGATATAGCGCATGGTCCAGCCTACAGACCAGTTACCCATTCTCCAGTCCAGGTAGAGGTTGGACTTGAACTCGGGGAAGCCGCGCTCCGGGTCACCCTTCTCCGTGCCTTCCAGTTCGAGATCGACAAAGCCGGTCTCGGTCGGGATGATTTCAGTGTATTCATCCAGGGAAGTGCCTACCCAGCGAGCCGTGAAGCTGCCGTACTTCGTATCCGGCGAGGCGTAACTGATGGTGAAGTCGAAGCCCTCGGTCTCGATTCCGCCGATATTGGTCAGCTTGTTCTCGAAGCCGTTGATCACGCCGTTGGGGGTACGGGAAATACCTTCACAGAGTGTGGCATCCAGGGTGGCGACACAGCCCGACAGTTGCACCTGGGCATCCAGGGCCTGGATGGCGTCGTCCACCTCGATGTCGAAGTAGTTCACCTCGAACTCGATGGCGTCGATCCAGCTCACGTTGTCCACCCAGCTCGGGGCGTAGACCACACCGTAAATGGTGTTGTCCGAGGTCTCTGCCTCCAGGTCCTCGTTACCGCCGGTGGTGACCGAGATCTGGGAATTGAACTGGGTATAGGAGCCATCGGTGGGCACACCCAGCACAGCACAATTGTCGATAATATTCTGGGGTGTGCTGGCATCGATGCCGGAGCAGGGATCATCAATAGTCTGGTCGAAGCGGGCGGCGGAACCGAACAGTTCGCCAATACCCGGCGCACGGAAACCCTCTGACCAGGTGGCCCGGAACATCAGGTCCTCGATCGGCTTCCAGCGCACACCAAACCTGTTGGTGTCATCATCGCCGATGGTGTCGTAGTCAGAGTTGCGCCAGGCGTAGCTGAACTCCAGCTCGTGGGCGAAGGGTTGCTCCTTCAACAGCGGCACGTTCAGTTCGATGAAGAACTCGTCGACGTCGAAACTACCACTGGTGGGGCTGGAGGGTACACCTGCGCTTTCGCCCGCCACGACCACCGGATCAGGCGTGAAACTGCCCTCCTGGTCCCGATACTCATAACCCACTGCAAAGCCCAGGGCGCCGGCCGGAAGCTCGACAACCGTACCGGAGAGGTTGAACAGGTAGTTGGTCAATTCCTGCTCGCTCTCGTCCTTCTGGATAAAGCCGACATAGTCGAGCATTTCCTGGGTGATCGTGCCCTCGCCGTCGGCACCCTGGCCGCCGAAGAAGTCAAACGGCACACAGGCATCGGTACATTCATCCAGGGGACCCAGGGCACGCTTAAGGTGCGCCGAATTGTGGGCACCGTGTTTCTGCTGGTTGGCCTCGTTCTTGGAATAGGCAGCAGTGATATCCCAGAAAAATTCCCTGTCCGCGAAGGTGAAATTGCCATCCAGGCCACCGGACACGTAGAAAGTGTCCACATCCTGGTTGAAAATCCGCGGACCACTTTCCAGCGGGCGACGACCCATAAAGATGGCATTGGAGTCCACGTCTACTGAGAAGCCAAAGGGGTTATAGGGATTGGTAACATGTACCCCGATGGTGTCCATCAGGTTACCGTTACCGGCATCGGGCCCGATAAAGAGGGGTTCCGGCGCCGCCTGGTTGGTGGATTCCCGGTTGTTGTACATCCCCTTGATGTTGGCACGGACGTTGTCCGTGAACTCGTGGGATACCTGGGTAAAGATATTCCAGCGTTCCACCGGCGCCATCACCAGGTTGAACTGGGAGTAATTGAATCGGTCCTCAGTCGCGAAACCGTGAAAATCATCGTTCGGGCCGCCGGGATCGCTTGGGTCGTAGACCGGCACGCCGCCGACCCCGTCATTGGTGGTCAGGTTCAGGAACTCATTGGTGTTGGGATCCGTCAGCACAAACCGGCCCTGGGGTGTACCCGAGCTGCAGTTGTCGAGACAGCGGTTAAGCCCGGCCACCGGGTAACCGGAAATATCCCGGTCCTTGGCTTTGACCTCCTCCTGATCGTTATAGCCGATGCCGAAGAACACGTTGGTCGTGTCGGTATTCACGCCCCAGGACAGGTTGAGCTCGGTGGTCTCGCCGTCGTTGTCGTCGTACTCGCCGCCATAGGCAGTGACTTCAATGCCGTCGAAATTCTTCTTGGTAATGATGTTGACCACACCGGCGATGGCATCCGAGCCGTAAATCGCCGAGGCGCCGTCTTCCAGTACCTCGATGCGCTCGATCACGCCGAGCGGGATGGTATTGAGGTCGGTGGCGCTGGACACGCCGCTGGCGGAGGAACCGTTGACCCAACGGACACCGTCCACCAGCACAAGGGTGCGCTTGGAACCCAGATTGCGCAGATCGACTTGTGCCGCGCCGGCGCCGATACCGCCACCGTCCGGCGGAAAGCCGAAGTTACCCGAGCTGTTGAAGCGGGTATTGAGGGCGCCACCGGAGTTGGGCAGCTGGTTGAGGATATCCGCCACCGAGGTGATGCCGGTACGCTCCAGGTCCTGCTGAGTCATGATGTTGACCGGTGATGCGCGGTCGATTGCGGCGGAGCGAATCTTGGAGCCGGTGACCAGGACTTCTTCTATTGTGTCCTGTGCCGACACGGGTACTGAGGTTGCCAGCGCTGCACCAATAGCGGCTGCCAGCAACGTACGTTGCGGGTGTGAATTCATGGGTGTATCTCCCTGTATTCAGTTTGTGTGGCCGCTTACCTGAAAGCATAGCCAAACCGGGGAAATACGGACCCTGATAGTTTGCGCAAAATTACCGAAACGCAAATTGAGGGGTTGGGCGCTTAATCAGTCGGGGAAACCCACGCCGCTGGCCTGCTCGCTCCAGTCCCAGAGCTGCCGCCGAAGGTTCTCGTCGAGGGCCAGGTCGGACATGGCCTTTTCCCGACAGTGCTCGAAATACTTGCCGGAGACACCGTTAACTTCCTCGGATGAGGCCAGCCAGATATGAGTGCGGGCGCCGCGTTCGGGGGTATTGAGCCCAAACAGGGTGCCGAAACCGAACACCAGCTTCGCGCCCCATTTGAAGATACCGGTCATCTGCCGGTGGATGGTGGTATTGATGAAATAACCGGGTGACACCGCATTGGCAGTCACCGGCTGGCCCTGCAGTCGCTCATTGAGCTCCAGCATCATGTAGAGGTTGGACAGCTTGGCCCGGTGATAGGCCTGGAAGGCCGCATTATTGGAAACCGGTTTGCCTTTCCAGATGGCCTCGTTATTGATGTCCTCAAAGTCCAGTCCCGGACCGGCCTTGTGCGCATCCGAGGAGATACAAACGATGCGCCCGGCACCACTGGCCCTGAGCAGACCAAGCAGCTGGTTGCTTAGGATGAAGTGAGACAGGTGGCAGGTGGCCAGGTGCATCTCGTAAGCATCGACGCTAACGCGGCGCACTGGATCAGTGATGCCGGCGTTATTGATTAACACATCGAGCTTGTCCAGGCGCCCGTTGAGATCCGCCGCCAGCGCCTTCACCTCGTCCATGGAGGAGAGATCGCAGTAAATGAATTCGGCAATCTCGCGCCCGGCCAGCTGGTTCACCGCGTCCCGGGTGCGGGTGCCCTCTTCCCCCTCCCAGTCCACCAGGATGATTTTTTCGGCCCCCAGCTCTGCCAGGGCCAGGGCGGTAACCCGGCCCATACCCCGGGCGCCGCCGGTGATCAGTACGCTCTTGTTCTGCACGGTTCCTCCTTGAAACCCGGCGGCCGGGGCCGTTGGCTGGGACGCTCGGTAGCCTCCAGCCGCAACAAGCGCGGCCGCAGCAGCATCGCCAGGATTACCACCAGGGTGCTGCTGCCGAGTACCAGTGGCCAATTGGGCGGTGCTTCCACCGCGGCGGCGTACATGGCCCAGGGAATGGCCATCAGGCCGATCGCATTCACGATGGTGGTAAATCCGTGCATGGACTGGGCCCGGGTCTTGAGCAGGATATCCAGGAAATACAGGGTCAGGAACACGGTCACCAGCGGGAACAGCACCACCGGGTCGCGGAAGCTCAGATAGAGACACACCGTGGAAACCAGGCCCAGCACACCCTGGATGACCTCCTTGGGCCAGTTCTTGAAATACATCACCGGGTAGGCGACGGCGGCACCAATACACACTGGCCATAGCCAGAATACCTGTCCCTGGCAGGCCAGGGATATCACCGCGAGGTGGGCCACGATGCAACTATTGAACACCCCGTCCCACAGACGCGACTCGTTATGGGTCAGGTACCAGTCGTCCTGGTGATTCTGGGCACACTCCACGACACTGCCAAACACCAGCAATATGGCAGACAGGTAGAACAGGCCCGGGGCGAAGGTGAGCTGCGCAACGGCCTCCTCAAAGGTGAACATGGCCCAGATGAGGACCATGGGAGACAACACGGTCAGCACATGGGCGCTGAGCACCCAGGTTGCTGTACCGCGGGGCAGGTCAACCAAGCCGGTAACCGATCAGCTACCGCGGGCCGCCTTGAACACCGGCGTTTCCGGTGCTGCCAGGTGGGTTTCCTCCTCGCAGCGGGCCTTGATCTCCTCGATGCTGCCACCGTAGTTGAACAGCGGGATATCATCGCCGCGCCCGGCTACCAGTTCTGCGCGAAGCTTTTCAGTGGCCGACTCGTCGACACTGTCGCCGTTGACCACCACGCCATAACGCTTTGCACCCTCTGCAGATACCAGGCCGCGATTGACATCGTCCAGCACCAGTTGCGGATCCCGGGCGAAGGGATCGCCCCAGCCGCCACCGCCCCAGGTATTGAAGTAGAGCAAATCGCCGGCCTTGACCTTGATGCCATCGCACTTGGAAGGCAGCCATTCCTCGCTGCCGTCGCCACGTACCAGGCGCTTGGTGGAACGCATGCCGGTTTCACCGCCGCTCACGCCCCAGGGGTAGGTCAACCAGCGCTCGTCGTGAATGCCGATTTCCCCGTCGCAGAGGAAACGGTAGGCCACGCTGAGACCGTTGCCGCCCCGGTGCAGACCGGCACCGCCGGAATCGACGATGGTCTCGTAGCGCTCGATGCGCAAGGGGAAATAGGACTCGATAAACTCGTTGGGCACATTGGTAAAACCGGGCCACAGGGAGTGGCCGTCGGGTCCGTCACCCACGGGCCGGCCGGGAATCCCGCCAAAACCGATCTGGAACAACTGGAACCACTCGCCATTCTTATCTGGGCGATTGTCGTAACCGGAATAGAACAGGTGCGGCGAATCCGAGAAGCCGGCAGCATTCAACATCTCACCGGGCGCGCCCATACCGAGCAGGGCCCCGAGTACATCGAAGATCCTGCCCAGCGCGTGGGTACGGGCAGAGAGCGCCGCCGGGAAGTCAGGCTTGAGTAAAGTCCCCTGGGGAATACGCACATCCACCAGGTCGTAAAAGCCGTCATTGAAGACGATCTGCGGGTCCACCACGTTGATGGTGAAGGAACCGAAGAACATCTTGAACATATCCTCGTTGAGGAAGAAGTTCACCGAGCTCTGGGCCTGGGGGTCGGTGCCCTCGAAGTCGAAAATGGCGACGTCGCCCTCGCGCCAGAGCTTGCAGGCGATCTTGTAAGGCCCCATGCCCATGCCGTCATCGCAGATGTAGTCTTCGAAGTAGCGGGGCTCCTCTGGAACTACCATGTTGATGATGGCCTTCATGGCGGCGTGGTTGCGCTCCAGCATGGTCCCCATGGTGGTGTGCAGGATGTCGTCGCTGAAACGCTCGGTGAGCTCGATGACCCTGCGCGCTGCCGTGTTGCAGGCCGCCACCAGGGCGTTGAGGTCAAAGCGGTTCCACTGGGAGGTGCGCACATTGTGCAGGATCAATTCCAGCACATCCTGCTGCAGCTCGCCCTTCTTGTAGAGCTTGATCGGCGGAATGCGGATACCTTCCTGGAAGATCGTGGTCGCCTCGATGGGAATCGAGCCCGGCACCATGCCGCCGTTGTCGGACATGTGGCCGAACATGGCAGTCCAGGCGATGTGGCGACCGTCCTTGAATACCGGCTTCAGCACCAGCCAGTCCGGCAGGTGGGATACGGCCGCGTTACACATATAGGGATCGTTGGTGAGGATCATATCCCCTTCCTCGATCTCCCCGTCGTAGACCTCGAGGAACGGGCCTATGAAGGAGCCGAACTGGCCGACCACCATCTTCCCCTCGACGTTGGCGATCATGGGGAAGCAGTCCCCCTGCTCGCGGATACCCGGGGACATGGCGGTACGGAACAGCACCGCGTCCATTTCTACCCGGGCATTCTTGAGGGCGTTCTCGATGATGTCGACGGTGACCCCTTCCACCTCAACCGTGTTGAGGGGCTCGTTGTTGCTTTGCAGTATCGTTGCTGGCATGTCTATCCCCTCCTTATTGCGCCGGGTTGATGAGCAGGTTACCCACCGCGTCGACCCGGGCCTCGTAGCCCGGCAGTACCACGGTGGTGGAATCCATTTCCGAAACGATGGCCGGTCCTGACAATAACAGGCCTTCGTGGAGCTTTGCCCGATCGTAGATCACCGCCTCGTGGTGCTCGCCCTCGTAGTAGAACTTCGTGTCATGCAGTTTGCAGTCTTCCAGGGTGGTGCCCTCCTGGCCGATATGCAGTTCGGCGATAGCCTTGGCCTTCGCCTTCACCACCGCACGGATCATGAGGATCTCGTGGCCGTCACCCAGCTTGAAGGTGAAGAGCTGCTCGTGCTCGTCATCGAAGACATCGGTGAGCCGGGCAATGCCCTTGTCTTTCAACTCGGCTTCCGTGAATTCCACGGTGATCTGGAAGGCCTGGCCGGCATAGCGCAGGTCAGCCTGGAAGGTAACCTCGTGATCGGAGGTGGGAATACCGTCTGCCACCAGGGACTCGCCGGCGCGCTCCTGCAGTTCCAGCAGGTCGCTCATGAGTTGATCCGCGGAAATTTCCTCGGCCATGGTGATATAGGTGCGCGTGGCCTCGTCCTGGACCTGGGTGGTGGCATCGCCGTAGGCGCAAAGCACACCCGGACCCGGCGGGATGATCACCGGCCAGGCATCGGTGAGAATGCCCAGGGCATTGGCGTGCAGGGGTCCGGCACCGCCAAAACCCACCAGGGAAAAGTCGCGGGGGTCATAACCCTGCTCTACCGACACCAGGCGCAGGGCGCCGAACATGGATTCGTTGACCACCTTGATGATGCCTTCAGCGGCATCTTCCAGTGAGATACCCATGGCGTCGGCGGTTTTCTGCACCGCGGCGACCGCGGCATCGCGGTTGATCTCCATGGCGCCGCCCAATTGCACATCCGAGGGCAGGTAACCCAACACCACGTTGGCATCGCACACGGTAGGGTCTTCCCCACCCTTCATATAACAGGCGGGACCGGGAACCGCCCCAGCGGACTCGGGGCCGACGCGCAGGGCTTTGGTAAGTTCCGGCACAAAGGCCAGGGAACCGCCTCCGGCACCGACGGTGCGCACGTCGACCGAGGGTGCGCGAACTTTCACGTCGCCGACAAAGGTTTCCCGGCGCACCCGGGCGCGGCCGGCCTGGATCAGGGCCACGTCTGTCGACGTACCCCCCATATCGAAGGTGAGAATATTGTCGAAGCCGGCGCGGCTGCAGAAGTACATGGCGCCGGCCACCCCACCCGCGGGACCGGACATCAGCAGGTTAACCGGGGATTCCGCCGCGGCGCGACCGGAGGCCAGGCCGCCGTCGCTGCGCAGGATGGACAACTGGGTCTCGCTGCCAAGCTTTTCGGACAGGGAGTTCTGCAGGTTCTCCACGTACTTGGACACTTCCGGGCGCACATAGGAGTTCACCACCGTGGTCTCGGTGCGTTCGTATTCCTGCATCTCCGGGACCACGTCGCTGGAAATAGATATCGGCACGTCGCCGAACACTTCCCGGGCGATTTCCGCGGCGCGGGTTTCGTGCACACCGTTGATATAGGCGTTCACAAAGCAAATGGTCAGGGCCTCGATGCCACCCTTGGCATGCAGTGCCGTGAGATCCTTGCGCAGGGCGTCTTCATCGAGCCCGGTAATAACCTCGCCGTCGGCACCGAGGCGTTCGGTGGCGCCAATGGTGAGTTCCAGCGGCGCCAGCAGGGGCTTCTTGACGAAGGTTACCCAGCCACCGAGACCGCCGGGGCAGAAAGACCGTGCCACCTGCAGGGTGTGTTCGTAACCGGCGGTGGTCACCAGGCCGACGGTGGCGCCTCGACCGGTCAACACCGCGTTGGTGGCGACCGTGGTGCCGTGCATTACCAGCTCGATTTCTGCCGGCGGCACGCCGGATTCGTCACAGATCCGGGCCACACCGTTCAGTACACCCAGGGATGAATCCTCGGGTGTCGAAGGTACCTTGGCGGTCCAGGTCTCGCCGTCTTTCTCGTTGATCAGCAGGAGGTCGGTGAACGTGCCTCCTACATCAACCCCCAATCGATAACTCATTCTTATTTCCTCGAGTCACTTTTTTATTCATATCAAGTGGAAGCGAATGAAATTCTCCTTCCAGAACACGGCGTAAACCCGTCCATGGGGCCTCGACGCCGCCGTCCATGGCGGCGACGGTTCTGGAAGGAGAATTTCGCTCGCTTCCCTCACTCCGCATCGAGAAGTGCCTCGATGATTGGGGTGGCGTGTACTGTTTTGCTTGTTTGCGGACCGTGCGCGCCACGGAAGGCGCGCCCGAGCCTACACGGACGTATTTACGGCGTGTCCGCCAAACAAGCGAAACAGTGCAAGACACCAGCACCAAACATCAAAGCGCGCCCTTCTCGATCTGGCGTCTGAGCCAGTTTATCGAATTCCCGCCATCACAGTTGCCCGTGAGCTCGATGGCGAGATCGACAGCATCGACGAGTTTCCTCAGGTCGATGCCGGTTTCAAAACCCATCTGGGTCAGCATCAGTACCACATCCTCGGTAGCGACATTGCCCGTCGCACCCGGTGCAAAGGGGCAACCGCCGAGGCCACCGATAGAGGCATCAAACTTGCGGATTCCGGATTCGATAGCGGCAGCGACATTGGCCACGCCCATGCCGCGAGTATCGTGGAAGTGGCAGCTGATGCGCTCCGCACCAAATTCGTCGGCAGCCTTCTGTGTCAGGCTGCGCACCGCGCCGGGGTCCGCCGCACCGATGGTATCGGCCAGCACTACCTCGTCGGCCCCATAGGCGAACATCTCCCGGGTCATGTCCAGGACCACGTCCTCTGCCACCCGCCCTTCAAAGGGGCACTCCCAGGCAGTGGCCACACAGCTCAGAGTCTTGACCCTGTCGGATTTCGCTGCATCGATAATATCCGCGGCGTTGGCCATGGCCTGCTCAGTGCCGGTATTGATGTTCTTCTCGTTCATGGTCTGGGTGGAAGCCACCACCAGTTCCACCGTCTCCACCCCCGCTGCCGTGGCCAGGTCGTAGCCCTTGCGATTGGGAATGAGGGCGGAGTAATTGGCTTTGCCGGCGGGCAGACCCGCAACCACGTCGCCGGTACCCGCCATGGCGGGCACAGCCTTGGGCGAGACGAAACTGCCCACCTCCACGGCGGGCAGCCCGGCATCCAAAAGGGCCTCGATCAACTCCAGGCGCTGGCCGGGCTCGAGGATCTTCGCCTGGTTTTGCAGCCCGTCCCGGGGGCCGACATCATTGATTGTTACCGTTTCCGACATAGTCGCTAGTTACGGCCCATTGTCGCCAATGGATTAATCCTAACACTCAATGGTCGTGATCATGGTCATGATGATGGGTGTGCACCAGGTCCAGCAGCTCGTTGTACTCGTCACCGTGGGCATGCACGTGGTGGTGATGATCCCGGTGCCAGTGGTCATGGGTATGACCATCGGACTTGTGGGGCTCGTCCCCTTTCCAGTCCGGCCCGCGCCGCGGCATGGTCTTTTCAAAGTCCTTGAGGCTGTGCGGGTGGTTGTGGTCGTAGTCGATGGTCCAGTTGTAGAGCAGTGGATCGCGCAGGGCCAGGCGCGCCATGGAGCGATCGGCATTTTCCACCGGCGTCGACCAGGGGTTGTAGTGGAAGTGGTTGTAGAGCTTGGAGTCGGTGCGACCCAGGGCAATACAGCCGAATTCCGAGGCGAAGGCGCCATGGTTGATATAGGCCGGGCGCCAGAAATAACCACCGGTGGGAATCTCGCCAAACTGCATCATCCAGGAGGTGCCCCAGAGGTGGTAGGACTCCTCGGCACAGTCGTGGTAGGAGATATTGTCCTGGTAGAAACCCGGCGTCATGCAGTACAGGAAGGTGATGGCCTGGGACTCCAGGTTGAAGTTCAGCAGCTTGATCAGGCAGCCGGTGGCCACCGTGGGCCGGGTTACACCGCCCGGATCCCAGGGAATGTCCATCATGGCGTCGACATCGTGGTAGTAAGCCACCTGGGCCTGGGGATGGTGCTCCGCGGATTCGATCAGGCTGGGCTCGCCAGTGTTGTACATCATCAACACCAGGGCACCCTGGCTGGTGGAGATCGCCGGCATGGCGTAACCGGCGGGTACGAAGAAGTAATGGCCTTTGCGCACTGTGCGGTCGCCGACCTGCAGCTCACCCTCGATTACCATCATTTCCAGTTCCGACCAGGAAAAGCCCGGGGGTTGCTTGTAGCCGCCGTCAAACTGCACGGTCATGGAACAGCCGCCGGTCTCCGGGTTGAAAGACAGCATTTTGTAACGCATGCCCATGCCGAAGCCCTTGAGGCCCATTTTCTTGAAGTCGACGTCGCGGTCGCAGAATGGTTCGATATGGGGTCTCACTTGGCCTTCTCCTCGGCGCTCGCGGCGCTCTCCGCTGTGCTGCGATCCGACATACGCGGATCGCTGTCTACACCGTATTTCCAGATCACCTGGTCTTCCCGGCCGTCCTGCAGCGGGATGTCCTCCGGTGCAATCTTCACCTTGTCATCGCCATCGGCGTTGTAGCCGATGTTCATGATGCGGTCGTGGAACTGCTGGTACCACTTCTCCCGCTGGGGCTTGAGATCGTCCATCTGCTTGGCGATTTTCTCGAAGCGATCTTCCTGTTCACGGGTCTCTTCCTCGATCCAGGCTTCCGTTTCCGGGTCGCGCTCGTGATCGATCTTGAGGTTTCTGAATGTCATGGCTCCTACCTCGTTAGTTAGAATTTTCTCGGGTGATATCTCGGGCCACGCCAGATGCCAGCATGGTCTCTATGTCTGCTTCGCTGTAACCCGCCTCGACCAGGACCTCGGCGGTCTGCTCGCCAAGGCGCGGTGCCAGGCGGCGGATACTGGCCGGGGACCGGGAGAAGGTCACCGGTGGCCGGCTCATCTTCACCTTGCCCTCGGTGGGGTGTTCGTATTCTTCCCAGAACCCGCTCTCTACCAGGTGCGGGTCGGTCATCAGCTCATCGGGGCTGTTGACCACCATCATCGGCACCCGGGTTTCGCCCAGCAGGTCCAGCCATTCCTGGGTGGTTTTGGTAGCGATGATCTCGCCGGTGACTTTGTAGGATTCACCGATATTGGCCAGCCGGGTGCGCATATCCTTGAAACGCTCGTCGGTGGCCAGTTCCGGTCGACCGCCGATGGTGACAAAGGTCTCCCAGTGGTTGTCCCAGTAGGGCAGCACCGCCAGGTAACCGTCTTTCGTCTTGTAGGGGCGCCGGTGTTCCGACATCAGCCGCGGATAGCCGGCGGTGCCGATGGGCGGATCAAAGGTCTGGCCCCACTGGTGTTCGGTCATCACAAAGGCCGCCATGGTCTCAAACATGGGGACTTCTATCTGTTGCCCTTCCCCGGTCCGCTCCCGGTGGAACAGGGCGGCGCACACTGACTGCACCACCATCATGGCAGTGGTCTTGTCGCCAATAATGGTCGGCAGGTAACGGGGCTCCCCTTCCACCTGGCTTTGCAGGATGGCGATGCCACTGGCGGCCTGGATGGAATCGTCCAGGGCACCCTTCTCGCCGTAGGGGCCCTTGAGGCTGAAGCCGTAGGCGCCGCAGTAGATGATATTCGGATTAAGCTTTACAACCTCGTCGTAGCCCAAACCCAGTTTCTCGATGGCCTGGGGACGGAAGTTATGCACCAGCACATCGGCGTCCTTGATAATCTCTTTCGCCGCAGCCAGTCCCTCCGGGGATTTCATGTCCAGGCCGACGCTGCGCTTGTTGCGGTTGCAGGTGAGATAGAGGGAGCACATGTCCTCGTGGTTACGGTGCGGGCCGAGGTTGCGGTTGGTGTCGCCGCCCGGGGGCTCGATCTTGACCACGTCGGCGCCGAGATCGCCCAGCATCTGACAGGCGTAGGGCCCCAGCACCACGCTGGTCATCTCGACAACTTTGATTCCCTCCAGTGGGGCTGCCATATCAGTCTTCCAGTCCGTAGAGCTTGAGCGCGTTGTCGCGCATAAACTTGCGCCGCACTTCCGGTTTCAGCTCGAAGGCATCGATCTCGTCGACGGTGCGCTTGAAACGCAGCACCGGGAAATCGGTACCGAAGATCACCTTGTTCTGGCCGTAGGAGTTGATGTACTTCACCAGCGCCTCGGGCCAGTACTTGGGGCTGTGGGCATCGGTAGCGATGTACACGTTATCGTGCTTCCAGGCCATGGCGATCATCTCGTCGGTCCAGGGTATGCCGACGTGGGAGCCGATCAGTTTGAGCTCGGGGATATCGCAGGCGATGTCGTCCAGGTAGATGGGGCGGCCCACCGAGCGGCAGCGCTGCTCCTTGGAGTACAGCAGCGATTGGCCCACTTGCATCTGGATCGGGATATCCAGCTCCACGCACTTGGCATAGTAGAGGTAGTACCTGGCGTCATTCGGCGGCAGCTCGTACCAGTGGGGATAGAGATGGGCGCCGATAAAGCCCATGTTCTCCACCGCGTCGACCATCATCGCTACCCCCTCCATGCCCTGGTAGGGGTCGATACCGATCAGGCCGGAAAACCGATCCGGGTATTTCTCGCAGGCTCGGGCCACGATTTCCGGGGGCATATGGTAGGAACCGGGCAGGCCGGGTCGGCCACTCTTGGCGGCCACCAGGAAGGCGCGGCCAATATTGGCCTCATCCATACCTTCCAGCATCTGCTCCAGGGTGATACCACCACTACCGTGTTGACCCTTCATCTTGTCGACGAAGAATTCATCGGTCCAGCCGGGCCGCACCGAGAGCGCCTCCTCGGTCCAGATGTTGACCACAGCGTCGACGGCTTTGTAGTCCTGTTCACTCATGGATTGAGCCTTCAGCGGTTTTCATAATTAAAGCCCCAGGAAAAGAATCGAGGCGCCACAGGCGCTGAGCGTCGCGCCGGCCATGGCGTGGCCGTAGCGTTCGATACCTCGAAAACGCAGTTTGCGCAGCCCATAGAAGCTTATGGCCACGGCACCCAGCATGGTCAACACGGTGACCAGGCCGAATACCGTTGTCACCGCCAGCACGCCGAGCAGGCTGGCCTTGGCGGCCGGGTACATCAACAATGGAATCAGCGGCTCACAGGGACCCAGCACGAAAATAATGAAGATGATCCACTGGGGGTGGGCCGCGCTGTGCTTGTGCACATGCTCGCGGCCGGCGTGGCGAATGCCCCAGGCGAGGTATACGAGGCCGAAACTGAACAACAGCCAGGCAGCAATGTCGCCGCGCCAGCCCTCGATGGTGACCAGGCCTGCCATTTCCGCCTGGGCCCAGATACCAAACAGGCCCAGCAACACGGAACCCAGCAGGTGGCCGGTTCCGCAGACCAGGGTAATAGTGAGCACCTTGCGCCAGCTCCAGCGCCGTGCCGCTGCCATGGAGACAAAGGGCAGGTAGTGATCCGGGCCCATCAGGGTGTGGACGAAGGCGATGCCGGCGGCGCTGGCCAGCAGCACCATGATTTCAGGGGTAAAGATTTCCATGCGCTTGTTATTAGTGCTTCAAAAGCTATAAAGTTATAATAATATTACATTTAGTCAACTGCGAGCTAGCATCATATGACGGCCCGGGAAGCCACGGCCTTGATTTTTATCATAGCTGAAGCCCCGCGCCCTGCCGGATAAATAGACCATGACCGGGACCCTGTTTGACAAGCTGTGGGAAAGCCACACCGTGGAGGCGCTGGAGGACGGCGCCAGCCTGGTGTATATCGACCGCGTGTTCCTGCACGAGCGTACGGGATCGATCGCCCTGCAGTCCCTGCATGAAGAGGGCCGCCGGGTACGCTCACCTGAACGCACTTTCTGCACCATGGACCATATCGTCGACACCTTCCCCGGTCGGGACGACAACACCCTGATGCCCTCGGGCAAGGACTTTATCGAGGCAACCCGCGCCGAGGCACAACGGGCGGGCATCACTCTGTACGATATGGACGACCCGCTGCAGGGGATCGTCCATGTAATTTCCCCGGAACAGGGCATCGTCCAGCCCGGGCTCACCCTGATCTGTCCCGATAGCCATACCTGCACCCAGGGTGCGCTCGGCGCGCTGGCCTGGGGTGTCGGTTCCTCCGAAGTGGAACATGCCCTGGTGACCCAGACCCTGAGAGTCCACCGGCCACGGACCATGCTGGTGCGCTTCGAAGGCGAAATTCCCGCCGGTGTTACCGCCAAGGACATGATTCTGCACCTGATACAGCTACACGGCGCCAGTGGCGGCGCCGGCTATGCAGTGGAGTTCGCCGGCAGCGCCGTGTCCGCATTGGAGGTCGAGGCGCGTATGACCCTGTGCAATATGGCGGTTGAGTTCTCCGCCTTTACCGGGCTGATCGCCCCGGACCAGAAGGTCTACGATTATCTGCAGGACAGGCGGTTCGCCCCCCGGGGGGACGACTGGGATAAGGCCCTGGCGGACTGGCAGTCACTGCGCAGCGATGACGACGCCGCATATGACTGGGAAATCCTGATCGATATGGCCGATATCGAACCCACGGTCACCTGGGGTACCAGTCCACAGCACGCCATGGGGATCAGTGGCAAGATTCCCGCGCCCAAAGATGCCAATACAGAAAAAGCCCTGGCCTACCAGGCCCTGGAACCGGGCCAGAAGGCGGATGACATCCAGATCGATGCCGCCTTTATCGGTTCCTGCACCAACAGCCGACTCAGCGACCTGCGCGCCGCTGCCAGGGTATTGAACGGCCACAAGGTGGCCGACGGTGTCGCTGCCGTGGTAGTACCGGGCTCAACCGCCGTAAAACTCGCTGCAGAAGCCGAAGGCCTGGACAAGATCTTTACCGAGGCCGGCTTTGAATGGCGCGAATCGGGCTGTTCCATGTGCTTCTATGCCGGCGGCGAAACCTTTGGCGAAGAAAAGCGCGTGATTTCCTCAACCAACAGGAACTTCGAAGGCCGCCAGGGGCCGCGCACCCGTACCCACCTGGCCAGCCCCATCACCGTGGCGGCCTCTGCCATCAAGGGCAGGATTGCCGACCCGCGAGACCTGCTGTAGCTTTACGCTTCCTAAATTTGCACCAGGGAGCAGCAACCCATGGACACCCTTAACCTGCAGGCGAGATTCCTGACCCTGCGGAGCAACAAGGCTTTCGAGCTGTTTGTCGTATTCGTTATCATCTTCTCCGCCATGGTGGTGGGAGCCAAGACCTATGAATTGCCCGGCTGGTCGATGACCGTCATCGGCTACCTGGATCTGGCCATCACCCTGATCTTCCTCACCGAGATCACGATTCGCTTCATCGGCGAGGAGCGCAAGCGCGACTTCTTCAAGAGCGGCTGGAATATTTTCGACACCTTGATCGTGGTAATCAGCCTGATCCCCATCCAGGACAGCGAAATGGCCCTGCTGGGTCGGCTGGTGCGCATTTTCCGGGTGCTGCGCATGGTCTCGGTGATTCCCGAACTGCGCATGCTGCTCAACTCCCTGCTAAAGGCCCTGCCGCAACTGGGCTATGTGGTACTGCTGCTGTTTATCATCTTCTACATCTATGCCGCCATCGGCTCGATCCTGTTCGAGCAGATCAACCCGGTGCTGTGGGGGGATATCACCCGCTCCATGCTGACCCTGTTCCGGGTGATGACTTTCGAGGACTGGACGGACGTGATGTACGAGACCATGGAAGTCTACGGTTTCAGCTGGATCTACTATCTCAGCTTCATCTTCCTGAGCGCCTTTGCCTTCCTCAACATGATCATCGGCATAGTGGTAGGCGTGATGGACCAGGAGCACCGACGCATCGAGCAGGAGCTACATCCCGAGCCCAGCATGTCGGACCTGCAGCGGGAGATCGGCGAGCTGAAAGCCATGGTGGCACAACTGGCGCCGCAGCGGATCGGGACAGAGCGCTGAACTGAGGCGAGGGCTTAGTCGGGGAGATCCATCACCACGCGGAAGCCGACATCTTCATCGTCCACTTTGCGCTGCCCGAAAGCACGCGCGCTGGCCCGGATGGACCAGCCATCGGACTCCGCCGAACCGCCGCGCAGTTCGCGGGAGTCGCAGTTGCCGAACAGCTGCGGCAAACCGTTGGCGGGCGGCGCGCTGTTGGGGTCCACGCAATCCTTGGTCCACTCCCAGACGTTGCCGTGCACGTCATAAATCTTCCAGTCGTTGGGCGCAAAGGACCCCACCGGTGCGGGCCGACCTTCAAAGCCAGAGCCACAATCCATGCAGTTGGCGCGATTCTCGCCCAGATTATTGCCCCAGTGGTAGGTCGTGGTGGTACCAGAGCGGGCCGCGTACTCCCACTCGGTGGCGCTCGGCAGGCGATAGTGGTGACCGGTCTCCCGGCTGAGCCAGGTGACATAGGCTTCCGCCTCATCCCAGCTCACGCCATAGGCCGGCAAGCTGTCGTCCTTGATGGCGAAATTGCGCAATTCCCCGGATTTCGTGGCGGAGAGAAACTGCCGGTACTGGCCCGCCGTGATCTCGTGTGCGCTGACAGCAATGGAGTTCTCGAAACGCACCGTCAATGAGCCGGCCTCTACACCCCGCACTTCACCCAGGGTCAGCGTGCCGGCAGGAATGACCACCATAAGCGGGCCTTTGCCCCCGGAACGCAGATCATCGTTAAATTCATCACCGCTAATGAAGGTCTGCTGACCGACGGCAGAAGCGCAAAGTAGCATCAAAGCGGTTAACAGCGGCAGGGAGTGTTTGTTGTTCATGAGAATCTCCTCAATTCCAGAGCCACCTGATTTTGTAATCACTACCCCTAATGTAGTTCATCGGACGGGAAATCGCCTGACCGCTTCATCGAGCACCTTGCCCACCGCTCCCGAGGGTGGCTTAACACCCGCGATGACCGACAAGGTCGGGGCGACATCCACCGTGTTGACCCGGCGGTTGACGACCTGTGGCTTGAGGCCCATGCCTGCGAACACGACCGGCACCCAGGTGTCGTAACTCCAGGGCGAACCGTGGGTCGCGGCGACGGAAATTCCATCAAATTCATTGATAAAGTGATTGGGCTCGAATACCACGTAGATATCACCGGAGCGCTTGGGGTGGAAGTTGTTTACCACTGCGCGCATCAGCTCGGTATCCGGCAAGTTGCCGCTGCGCAGCGCCGTGCTGGAGACGGCCAGCGCGACACCGTCGTATCTGGACAGCTCACCGACCACGGCGGCCTCCAGCGCGGCGAGGTCGATCGCAGGGTCATTCTTGATCGACTCAGTGAAGTACAGGTAGGGGTGGGAGTAGGTCTCGAAGATCTTGCCCTCAGTACCAAACCGCGCCTTGAGGCGCTCGATGGCGGCACTCTTGTCCCAGCTCGAGGGGTCAACGTAGGCGGCAGGAATATTCAGAGAGTTCAAGTAACCCGGTGTGTCGGGCCCGCCATGATCAGCGGACAATACGATCAGCGTATTCTCCAGGCCCACCCGCTCATCCACAGCGCGCAGCAGGTCTGCAAGGGTGCGATCCAGCTGCAGCAGATTGTCTTCCTGCTCCAGGCTCGACGGCCCGAATACATGGCCGACGTAATCGGTGGTCGAGAAGCTCACGCTCAGGTAATCGGTCACTCCGTCGACGCCCAGCTGCTCTTGTTCCAGCGCCTTGAGTGCGAAGTCCAGCACCAGCCGATCCCCCACCGGGCTGAAAGTCAGCCAGGTGGTGAAATAGGGGCTGGTGCCGTCGCCAAAGCGGTGCGGGAATACTCGTCCGAAACCGCCAAGGTCGATCTCCCAGGGGCGATCGTCGGAATCACCAAAGACATAAGTCGACGCGGGGTTCGTCAACGCCCATTCCTTGTTGGCATAGGCCTGCGCCGGCTGCGACTGGTTATGGGAGCTCACCCAGCCCGGGTACTGGTACAGGTAATAGCTACTGGTAACGAATTCGCCACCCGCCTTGGAAAACCAGTAGGCGGTACCCGCATGCCCCGCCATGGCAATAGCGCCGCGATCTTTCACCGAGATGCCGATAGCCTTGCCGCGCCCGCCGGTGCCGCTGACCAGCTCGTCGGCAAAAGTCGTAACCAGGATAGCTGCCGGTGATCGACCCTCGCTGCGCGCCGCCCGCTGGGTGGGGTCCACCTCGGCGTCGTCATCGACGCCGGCACCCGCCGTCAGCAACCGGTACCTGGCATCCTCCACATTGTAGGTGACATAGCCGGTCTCGCGATCAAACCACAGGTTGCCCACCATACCGTGGTGGGAGGGATGGGCGCCTGTTGCAAGTGTGGTATGGCCGACAATGGTTTCGGTATTGGCGTGGGCGTGGTGGGCGTCCGCGTAGACCACGCCCTGCTCCCAGAGGTAGCGGAAACCGCCCTCACCCAGCCGGTCGTAGTAGCGCGTCGGCAGGTCGCCACGCAGCTGATCGACGGTGATTTGCAGGATCAGCCTGGGCCTGTCGGCCGGGCTTAACGCAGCGGTATTTACCTGGTGATCTGCAGCGACACAGGCGCTGCATGCAATGTATAAAGCCGTAACGGATAGCCACTTTTTCATGGCACATTACCTCTAAGCTTGCATTTTCCTGCGACAAGAATCCTGGTAGAGAGCGGCGCGGCTGTCAGAATGCCGGGCAGAGACCTAGTCGAGATATTCATGGATGAACTCGGCAGACTTCTTCAAGGCAAGCTCGGATTCCGGCGAGCCCGCCGCGAACAGCTGGTGGACGTGCATCACGCCCTCATAGAGATCCAGTTTGACCACCTGTCCTGCCGTGTCGAGCGCCTGGTAGTGGCGCACCATATTGCTGAGCAACAACTCCTTGGTGCCTCCCTGGATCAGGGTCGGGGGGTAGCCTTTGCTGTAGTCGCCATAGACCGGGGAGACATAGGGGTGCTTCTGGTCGGCGGGGTCAGCGTAGGCGGCGGCCGAATTGGCCAGGTGCCGCTCGTAGGTATAGAACGGCTCATCGTCTTTGAGTGTTGTGTAGGTATCCCCGGTTTCGGTGATGTCTGACCAGGGTGACCACAGGACCACAGCAGCGGGCATACCCATATCCTCGTCGCGCATCTTCAGCACCGCGCCCGCGGCGAGTCCGCCGCCTGCGGAGTCGCCATAGATGGCGAGGTCATCCATGTCAAAGCCCTCGGCCAGCAGTCCCTCGAACACCGCCGTGACCTCGTCGTGGATGGCTCTCCACTTCGCATGGGGCGCCAGGGTGTAGTCGACCGAGATGACGCGCAGGCCCGTGGCGTTCGCCATCAGCGCTGCGCTGCCCACCAGGGATCGCGCACTGTTGAAGGTATAGGCACCGCCGTGGGTGTAGACCAGGATCTTGCCGTTATCCTGCCAGTCCCGAGGCCTGATATCGTGGACCGGGACACCGCCCATTTCAGTCTCAATTACCTCGGGGTCGAGGCGGTCCAGGATCGTCTGCGACATCTTCGTGTTGCGCGCCTCGGTGACGGCCTGGGCTGCCTTCCAGCCTTCAATGTCCTCGGGCTGCGGGGTGGGCGGCGCCAGGTTCGGGTTGGGCATGCTGCGCAATAAAGCCGCCACCTCAGGTGAGACGGTGTCGGGAACGTAGGCATAAGGGGTCGATGCATCGGCCCCGGGGGCGGCAGGTGGGTCGTCTGCACAGGCTGTCACCAGCGCCGCGGCCAAAGCTGTAATCATCAATGCCTGATATGACTTCTGCATTGCGAACTCCTTGGTGAGGAACAGCCATTTTCTCATTGTTCATCTCCAGCTTTTGCAACCGTGCCGAAACCCTGGCCGCTTAATTGCCAATAGTAATGGCCGGCACATTCTCGGGCGCCGAGGTTTCTGCCAGATTGATCAGTATCTGCAGGAATGAGAATGCGCGCTTGGACGCCCGGTCGGTGTTATCGATATAGAACCAGTGATCGTGGGCGTAGACGGAAACGAAGGCATCGACAGGTTGTTCGCGTGAAAACATCAGCTCAACCGGTGCGATGCCGTCACGATAAGATGACTGGAACGTATCTCCCGTTCGGCCTTCAACGATGTGCGATTGTGGCACCTCGAACTGCCAGGCCATGTTGAGCATGATGTCCCAGACCGAGCCCGTCAGTACCGCGAGCTGCCGTGAGTTCTCCGGGAACAAACCGTAAGCGATACTGAACTCGTTGGCTTCTGCATCGGGCCCGAGCAACTCGCGGAAGCGCTCTGCCCGTACCCGGGATTCAGCCGACATCGCCGGGTTGAAGACCAGTGAGATGGTGACGGCATCGGGCTTGCCTGACTGGTGGGACTGACCGATGGCGTTGTCTTTCCTCAGTTGCCCCCAGACTTCGAACAGTTCATAGAATTCTTCGCTGGATTGCCGGCGTCGAGATGGCCGGGCAATGGAATTGTTGAGACCGTTGATCGACCAGATCGCCAGTTCCATGACCAAGTCCGCGGGCCAGCCCGCCTGGATCAGGGAAAACAAGGCCTCAGGCGGCAGTGGTTTCAGGAGGTTCCTGGCAAATTCACTGCCACTGATAGGAACATAGGTGATGGTGGGGCGGTCACTCCAGGTCGCCCTGCCTCCAGCGGTGGCCGTGTCATTGCCGGTCAGGCCGGTGTTAATACCACCCGTCGCGTTGACAGAAGCCGAGCGCTGATACTGGCTGATCATTGAGCTGACCTTGAGGAAGGTAGGGGTTTCGCTATATCGCAATCGCACCATGGCGGCCAGAAGTTGTTGCTGGGTCGATTCGGTGATGGCCGCGTTATAGTCGAACTGATCCCCGGGGATGGTCTCCGGGCCCACCGATGAACAGCCGGTAAGGAAGAGGACCAGTAGCAGTGTGCACAGGCGGCTCAATTCAGCTTCCTTGCCACCGGCGGCGACCAGTCGGCGAACCGCGCCAGATCCGGCGAGTAGAGCCGCAGAACGATGTCGATGTCGTAGTCGCCGCGATTGATCGGCAACCAGTTCTCCTCGGGTACACCCTCTGGCTGCTCGGCGGCCACAACAATGCGGATGCCGCCGTCTTCGTCCAGCCTGAAGCCGGCATTCTCACCGACGCTGTACTTGAACCGGTCGTTGGGAATGAAAAAGCCCTGTTCGCTGTCATAGAGCGTGGCTGACCAGAACGCTTTCGCTGGTGGCATCGCGTCAGCTGCCATGACGATCTCGTAGTCGAACATGGCATTCATGGGCGCCCCGTCGTCCGTCAAAATCGTCGGATAAAGCGCCTCGCTGGCGGGCTGCCCAATGGGGCCCAGCACCGACTGTATAACCAACAGATCGGCGTCCATCTTGCCTTTGGGTTGGAACACCTTGGCCAGGTTGGCCGCCGCGTACTCGGCATCCAGCAGCCTGGAGAACACCTACTTTGACACCTCCTCCGCGGTTGCACGCAGCGCGGCTCCGTCTACCTGTGCCGCTGCGTCCGGGTCCCAGGCCCGGCCCGGCGCCAGCCCCAGGGGCGCAAGGGTCTCGAGCAGCGCAGTATCGAGCGGGTCTTTCGGATCGAATGTGGTGTGGTTGAGCACAAACTGCATGACTTCGAGGAAGCGCTCTTCGTAGATCTCCAGGTCCGAGCCAAAGGCGGGAAAACGGGCCAGGTCCTGTTTCAGGCTCAGGCGCGGTTCGATTCCGGGCGGGCTGCCCCAGGGCAGGAATTCCGCGTTATCATCCGCGGCGCCCTGAAACTCGGACAGCGACACCAGGCCCACAGTGCGCATGGCGGCGAGGTTGGCCTCCAGCCGCCCAGGCTCGGCCGCGTGCGGCATAACGCGCAGGACCGCGCTGACAAAATCGCCCGAAGTTTCGATGACCTTGTCGACGCCCTCGACCGGCGCACCGTCATAACCCGGGGTCCGGTCGCTGTAAAACAGCACCGTTGCGGGTTCGTCGAAATCGCCCTGCCCCGTCGACATCGGGACGGTCACGTAGTGGTCGTAGGCGGTGACCATGAGCGAGACGTAGACCGAATTAAAAGCCGGCAGTTCCAGAACCATCGGCTCCTCGGTGACGTCGACCATCGCAAAGACGTAGAGCGTGTCGTTGTTCGTGCGCGCGATGAACTTGTTGGTGTGATCAAGCAGCTCGGTGTTGACGTAGACGCGGTTGTAGCCGCCGGTGGAAGACGGCGAGGTTTCGTCCAGCGCCATCTTGTTGTTGACGTTGAACATCGCCACGTACTGGTAGCTGCGCCGCACCAGGTTGTCGAGTTCCGCGTCGCTCAGCTCGACGGTGGCGGGTGGCCTCTCGACACCGGTTACAGCGCCGCGGCTGTCCTGCTGCTGGCCACAGCCTGAAACCGCAAGCAGGCAAGACAATGCCAAAGCCGGTAGCGCAGTCTTACTATTCATGAGGTCTTCCTCGATAAAGCGTGTTGGTTAGCTCACGGACTATCTGGCTCAAAGGCTGGCGGCACATAGTCCCCGATCTTCTCCGGGTCCGCCTGGTAGGCGCGAATCAGGATGACCAGCTTGCCGCCGGGGGTATAGAGCCAGTTGCCTTCCTCAGGCTCGGAGGAAAAGCGCACTGTCAGTGAGCCGTCCTCGGCGAACTGAGCCCGGTCGGCGGTGATCACATAGGAATCGTAGGGATTCGATTGCACATGGACATTCTCATCGTGGGCGGTGATGGACCAGAAGCCGACGTCCGTCAGCGGCGGTAACTCGCCATCGGCAAACCGAATCTGCCCCTCGCCTTCCACGTAGACCATGAAATAGTTGGCCTCCTCCTTCGAATTACCCCACAGCCCGAAGTAGGCGCCGGCGGCGCGTCCGAGGTAGTTACCGTCCAGGAACTCCCGGGTACCGAAAATCTCGGTGGCACCGAAGTAGTCGTTGCCGACGATCAGCTCGGCGGATGCGTCCTGGATCGCCTGGTAGGCTCGATCGATGCCGCGCTGAATCGCCGCACTATCGGACTCTGACAGCTCCACATCGCTCATCACCCCGATCTTCGCGAAGCGTTCGAACAGTGCGGTTTCACTGGCTGGAACTTCGGTCAACAGTTCGTTCAGGTAATCGACGAAATCAGGCGACAAGGCCTTGGCCTCATCGTAGGCGGGATAGGGCCGGCTGCCGGTGGGTGCGTCGACAACTTGAATGGCATCCTGGATGGCGCGCACACGCTCGTACTCGTCGTCGTTCTTGATGTCGATGCGTATGACGACAACCGCGTGATCGCCTTCCATTTCAATAGGCGTCGCACCGTTGTCAGGCGGCGTCTGTGATGCGTTGTGGAAGACAAACTGACCGGCCTCGCCACCGTTACCGCGCGTGCCGAGGTAATGGAAATTGTGCGTGAAGACGTCGACGCACTGGTAGACGATGTAGCGGTCCTTCACCTCGGGAATCTGGAGGGTGACCGGGCCCTGGGAGATATCGATAAACACGCCACCGGTCATCGAGGTCAGGTTGGGCGCCACGATGGGCATACCGACGTTTTCCCGTGGCAGCTTGGTGTTCATGACGACCTTGTTGGGCGTCATGTTCATGAACGCGATCATGCCGTTAACGGTCTTGACCTGCTCCATCATCGGGTAGGCATAAATGAAGGCGTCGTAGGCGATGGCCTCCAGGTTGTCACTCGACGCCGAGGTGGGTGAGGCACTGTCCTCCTGCTGCCCACAGCCTGAGACCAGGCCAGCGAACAGCCAGGCAAAGGTGGTGGCAAGAAGTGATTTGCGAATCATGGTGCTGGTTCCTCCGTCCTTCGATTCATTCGATCAGATCGGCGCGGGGTGCCGACCAGGTCTTCATGCGCTCAAGGTCGGGGACATAGATGCGCAGGTTCATGCTGAGGTCTAGATCCTCGCGATTGATCGGCAGCCAGTTTTCGGGGGGCACGCCCTCGGGCTGCTCGGCAGCGATGTAGATGGTGATGCCGCCCTCGTCATCCAGTCGCATGCCTGCGTTCTCTCCGACACTGTACTTCTTGCGATCGTTGGGGATGAAAAAGCCGTCCTTGAGATCGTAGAGCGTGATGGACCAGAACGCCTGTGCCGGTGGGAGCTCGCCGGCATCCATACGCACGATGTAGTCATTCATGGCATTCATGGGCTTGCCGTCGTTGGTGACTACCGGTGGGTAGTTGGCCTCCTCGGCTGGCAGTCCGATCGGGCCCAGCACCGACATGGCAACGACGCCATCCAGCGTGGTCTTGCCCTTGGGGGCGCCCCAGGTCAGCAGCAACTGGGCGACTGCCTCAGCATTGTTTGCCATGGCCAGGTATTCCTGTGCCACACCTTGGGCAACAGCGCGCACCCGCTCACCATCCAGCTGTACGGCAGACCCGGGATCGAAAGCCTTGCCAGGCTCGATGCCGAGTGGCCGGTAAGCGGCCAACACTGCCTGGTCCAGTGAATCATCCTCACTGAAGCTGGTGACGTTGAAGACAAACTGCATGACTTCCAGCAGGTTGTTCTCGAACACATCGAAATCGGTCTCGCCAACGGGCGGGAAGTCGAGATCATCGATGGGCTTTGCCGTGCCACCGCGGAACTCCGATAGCGTCTGCAGGGTGGAAGCCTCCATCTGCGCCGCGACCCGTTTAAATCTCTCCGGCTCAGCAGCATGAGGCATAACACGCAGGATTGCCGAGACGAGGTCGCCAGACATTTCGAACACGCGGTCCACGCCTTTGATAGGCTCGCCGGCATAACCTTCCGTGCGCTCCGTATAGAAGGCTACGGTAACAGGCTCAACGAAGTCACCCTTGCGGCTTGAGAGCGGAACGTTCACGTAGTGATCGTAGCCGGTAACCATCAGCGACACGTACGTCGACTCGAAGGCCGGGAATGACATGATCACCGGTTCCTTGCGCAAATCCAGGACCGCGGTGATATAGAGCGTGTCATTATTGGGTCGCGCGATCGCTTTCAGGGTGTGATCCTTGAGTTGGGTATCCACCAGCTGCCGATTCCAGCCACCTGCCAGATCGGCCTGCTTGTTGTTGACGTTATAGAGCGCCACATATTGGTAGGAGCGACGGACCAGGTTGTCGAGTTCAGCATCACTCAGCTCAACGCCGCTTGATGAGAACTCTGCCGCAGGCGCCGCCTCACGATTGTCCCGCTGCTGGCCACAGGCCGAGACAACCAGAGATATGGCAACAAAAGCCATAAGCTGAACGATCTTGTTCACGCTACTGCCTCCTAGAAACGGAAATTGAAGCCCAGCAGCGGGCCCCAGTATTCGTAATCTTCCTCGAGACCGCTGTCATCGAAATCGGCGTCCTTGTAGCGGTAGCCGACCATGATGCCGTTCTCACGGCTTTTGCCGATGCTGTAGCGAACGACGGCCTCGGCCAGGAAGATGCCCTCGGAGTCGCCGAAGCCATAGTCGACTTTGGTGTAGGCTCGCCAGCGCTCAGCCAGGTCGAAGTGGTAACGCACCCCTACCAGGGCGTCGGTGAAATCCCGGTCGGTTCTGTCATCGAATTGCTCGCCGGTGTCGGGTTCCACCAGCCGAAACTGGTTCTCGTCATCGAGGTCGGTGTAGCGAATCCCGCCCAGCAAACTGAGTCCGCCCTCCTCGCCCCAGGGCCAGTAGGCCACGGCCACGTCGGCGTAGATTTGCTCCGACTCGCGGTCGACGCGGATGGTGCCCACTTCCGGCACAGCGACGGTCTCGTCGTCGGAAGTTTCGATGTAGGTAATATCAGTCATCAGAGACCAGTGTCCCCGCCCCGCCTCGACCACCACCTGGAAGGAGGTGTCCATCTCGTCCATCAATTCACCAAAGTTGATGGTGCCGGCGTCCACCGGGCTGCCGTCGGCCTTGAGGTCATAAGTGGTCTTGGTGGCCCACATGTAGGGCGTGACTGACCAGAGGATTTTGTCGTCCGCCAGGACAGATTGGGATACCGGCAGCAAAACCAGGAAAGCTGCCATCGCGGTTTTAGAGAATAGCTGTCTGTTCAAAAGCGGTGCCTCATAGTCATGTTCCTGTCATCCTAACTCTAGCTGATAAAAACCAGCCGGCACCGTATACGTGGAGTTGTACAAAAGCTGGACAGAGCGTCGCCCGTGAAATCGCCTAGACTGACTGCATAACTAATCGTGCTTGAAGAGAGAAGGTATTGGTCCATATCAACGAAAGCGGTGAATCGAGAATGAGAAAACTCGCCACTATGAAAACGCTGCTCACAGTTTGCTGCTGTCTGGCACTAACCGGCAGCCTTGTGTTGCCACAGATGGTGATCGCGCAGCCGCAGGCAACTGCGGCCTCGGACACGGCTGCTGCCGCCACCCTCAAGCCCGCCAACACCTCCTCACCCAGGGACACCCTGCGCTCCTTTATCGAAAATATGGAAGCCAACTTCAGGACCCTGGGCGGCGACGACGTCGACAGTGCGCTGGGGAGCCGGCGCCGGGCCCTGAGCACCCTGGATTTCAGTGCCACCGGGCGCGGCTTTGACTGGATCGAGCAGGGTCGCCGGTCCATCTTCCTCAAGGAGATCCTCGATCGCACGCCGCTGCCCCCCTGGGAGGATATTCCTGATGAGAATGAGGTTCGCGAGCAGGACATCACCCGCTGGACGATTCCCGATACGCGCCTCGTAATCGCCCGCGTCGAGGAAGGTGAACGGGAGGGGGAGTTCCTGTTCTCCGCAAGCACCGTGGCGGATTTGCACCTGACCTATCGACTGGTTGAAGACAAACCCTACCTGGCCGGCGCCACCGCGGGGTTTCTCGACTCCGCTGAAAACTACTGGCGCGGTGAAAGCGGCTCTATTTACGCGTTACAGGAGCGCTTGCGGCCGATCGATGCCTCCACGCCGCGGGCGCTGTTCGAGGAATTTCTGCTCAACATGAACGAGGCCTATCGGCTGGTCATGGAGGCGGACGCAAAAGAAAAGTCAGCGGAAGGCCTGGCTCGAACCGAGGCGCAGTTCCTGGACCGGGAAGCCCAGGCGCATATCGACCAGGCCATCGCCACGCTGGACCTGAGCGACGTCTCCCGGGCGCGCCGTCACGATGTTGGCATGGAGACCGTGCTGCAACTGAAGGAAGTGTTTGACCGGGCACGATTGCCGGCGATCCAGTCGATTCCGGGTGTGCGCGGCATCGCCGCCATGCGCGAAGGCGGAGGCATACCGCGCTGGGAATTCCCCGGCACCAGTATCACGATTGCCGAAATACAGCAGGGCCAGGACGCGGGACGTTTCCGCTTCACCAGCCAAACCGTGGACCGTGCGGCTGACATTTTCGCGACCATCGAGGACCTTCCCTACCGGCAACCCCCGCTGGAAGTAGAGATGAGACAGGTGCTCGAAGCGCAGTACGCCGATGCCGGCACCTCACCGGGCTTCTTCAATTACTACGAATCCATGCCGGGCACCCTGGTGCCCTCAGCATCCTGGCTCTGGCCCGTGGTGGAGAGACTGCCCGCTGGCCTCAGCGCCAACTACTACGGCCAGACCCTGTGGCAGTGGATGGGCATCGTATTAGCCGTGGCGGCACTGATTGTCGGCGTCTTCCTTATCGGCGGCGCCGGTGAATTGATTGCGCACTACTTCGGCAGTTTTACCGCCAGCTGGATCAAAATCCTGATGCCGCTGACCAATGCGCTGCTGGTGTTCGGCATAGACGGCTTCATCGACCGGACGCTGAATGTCACCGGCCTCGTGATTGCCGTCATCAACACCGTAAGCTCAGCGGCGATTACCCTGTTCCTCGCCTCCGCCGTGCTGCGACTGACCGTGGCCCTGGCCGAATCGGTGGTGGCACTGCCGCGCTTCGAGGACCGCGAATTCGACGCCAGCCTGGTAAGGGTGGCGGCGCGCATGCTGGGCTTCTTTATCGCTGTGGTGGTTGCCGTGCAGGGCTTCAGCCAATTAGGGATCGAGATCATGCCATTGATTGCCGGCCTGGGAGTGGGCGGTATCGCGGTGGCGCTGGCGGTCAGGCCGACCCTGGAGAACATGATCGGGGGATTGATCATCTACGCCGACAAGCCGGTGAAGGTCGGCGACTTCTGCACCTTTGGCGACCAGAAAGGTACCGTTGAGGGCATCGGGCTGCGCTCCACCCGCATACGCGGCCTGGACCGCACGGTGATCACCGTGCCGAATTCCGTGTTTGCCGATATGCAGATCGTCAATTTCGCCCGCTGCGACTCCCTGCTGATTTCCACCGTCATCGGTGTGCGCTATGAGACCAGCATGGAACAGATGCGTAACCTGTTGGCCAAGATGCGGCAGATCTGCTTTGCCCATCCCAGGATCGAGACCGATACCCTGCGCATCCGCTTTGGCGCGTTTGGTCCCTCTTCGCTGGATATCAATGTACGGGTATATGCCCTGACCAACGAGTGGAACGAGTTTCACGCCATACGCGAGGATCTCTTTATGCGCTTTGCCGACGCCATCGAGGAAGCGGGCAGCAGCATCGCCTTCCCCTCCACCACGGTGTACATGGGTGAGGACGAAGGCCTGAACGAGGCGCGCAAGCAAGCAGCCGAGCAAGAAGTGGCCGCCTGGCGTGACTCTGATGAACTCCCGTTCCCCACTACCCCGGAACGCCTGGCCCAGAAAATCACCGACACCGGGGATTACCCCCCCAGGGGTTCACCCCAGGCCGCCGGTAAGCGCGCGGCCGAAAAGACGGAAGAGCGACTCAGCGATCCCGGCGACCAGCCCCCCGGCTGAGCCCGACACAATCTGCTATATAAACTAGGCAACTTTCACCGGGAGAAATGTCCATGTGTCGTTGGCTGGCTTATTCCGGGGGCGCCATCCCCCTGGCCGAACTGATCTTTAATACCCGCCATTCGTTGATCGACCAGAGCCTGGCGGCCACCCACGGACCCAACACCACCAACGGTGATGGCTTCGGCGTCGGCTGGTATGACGTTCTGGAAACACCGGGCATGTACAAGAGCACCCAGCCGGCCTGGAACGATGCCAACCTGTACGACCTGTGCACACATGTGCGCTCACCCCTGTTCATCGCCCATATCCGTGCCTCCACCGGCACTGCGATCCAGTACACCAATTGCCACCCGTTCCGCTCCGGTAAGTCACTGTTTGTACACAACGGTGTGATCCGGGAGTTCTCCCGGGTGCGACGACGGCTCGTGCATGAACTCAACGATGACTACTTCCGCGAATTCGCGGGTACCACAGATTCCGAGCTGATGTTCCTGCTGGCCCTGCAGAGCGGACTCGCCGAGGACGTGTACACCGGGGTGGCGCGCATGGTCGGCCTGGTGGAGCAGGTCGGCTGGGACGCAGACGTGGAACACCCGATCCAGATGACCCTGGGGATCGCCGATGGCAACAAACTGCATGCTGTCCGCTATTCCAGCGAAAAGGAATCCCGCACGCTGTTCCACTCCCGCGACCTGGGCGCCATCGAGGCGGAGCTGGGTCCGAGAACCCAGGCCGTCCTGGACCAAATGAGCGACAAGGCCCGCTGTATTGTCTCGGAGCCCCTGTCCGAAAATATGGACCTGTGGGAGCCGATCGGCGAATCCACCTTTGTGACCATCGAGAACGGCGAAGTCGAGTGCCGTGATTTTCAACCCATAGCACCCACAGCAGCCTGAGAGCCTGCTATTGCTGTCAGTGCAGTTCAGGCCATGGCTTTGTGCATGCGATCGGCCAGGTCGCGGATACGGATGGGTTTGCCGATACTGGGCAGCCCCTCGCTTTCCACCATCTCGTTAAGTCCGCTCATCAGCACGATAGGAATTCCCGGCCGGCTTTCCCAGATCCGCTGCGCGAGCTGGGTGCCAGTCAGTCCGGGCATGGTGAAGTCCGTCAGGATCGCGTCAAAGGTATTCGGTCGTGCGCGTACCATCTCCAGGGCCTCCAGGGGATCGGAAGAGCGGGTGACCGAGTAACCGATGCCTTCCAACATGGCCGCAACAACGTCGAGTACCAGTATGTCGTCGTCCACCACCAGCACATTTTCACCGGAGGCCGGAGTCGGCATGCTTTCATCGCTTTCCACCAGGACGGGCTGGGCCGTCTCATCGCAGGGAAAATAGATGGAGAAAGTCGTGCCCCAGCCGGGTGAACTCTCCACGCTGATCGCTCCGCCGTGGGCGGTGACGATGCCGTGCACCGTGGCCAGACCGAGACCGCTGCCTTTGCCCTGGGGTTTATCGGTGAAATAAGGGTCGAAGATCCGCGCCTGCTTTTGCACATCCATGCCTTCGCCGTTATCCCGCACCGTCAGCAGGCAGTACTCTCCCGGCTCAAGGTCCGGTTGTGCGGCCGCCAGGTTTTCATCGAGTTCGATCATGGCCAGCTTGATTTCCAGTACGCCGCCACCGGCACCCATGGCATCGCTGGCATTGGTGCCCAGGTTCATCAGGATCTGCTGTATCTGGGTCTGGTCCCCGACGACCGGTTTGCAGTCCTCCAACTCGGCGCGGATTTCCATGGTGGCAGGCAGCAGACTGCGTAAAAACGTAATGCCTTCATTGACCTCGTGGCGCAGGTCCAGCGGGTCCCGTGCGCCCTCATGCTGGGTACTGAAGGTGAGAATGCGCTGCACCAGCTGGCGTGCACGCTCTCCGGCTTTGGAGATGGCATCGAGGTATTCACCCGCTGCCGATGAACTCTCCCGGCGCACCAGGTCCACATAGCCCAGGATTGGCACCAGCAGGTTATTGAAATCGTGGGCGATACCACCGGCCAGGGTACCCAGTGCCGACAAGCGCTCGCCCTGTCGCACCCGTGCTTCGAGCTGTTCTTCCAGGGTGACATCTCGACCACTCACCACGTAGCCGCCGGTGGAATCGGAACCGCCATCGATCGGGCTGATTATCATCGCAACCCGCATATCCTCTTCATCGGCCCGGGTCAGGTATACCCTGCCCCTCCAGGATCCTCCCTGGCTGAGATCCTCCAACACCCGCTGCAAGGTCTGCCGCGAGGGTTCTCCCGCCAGGCTCTCCAGGGGCAAGCCGATTACATCGGAACGACCGCTGGCACGTATGAAGGCAAGGTTGGCGTACTCAACCTTGCCATCGCTATCGACGATCAGGACATAGGCCGCGGCTTGTTCCACGGCCAGCACGAGGCGCTCGTTGGTGGCCTCTACCCGGCGCCGCTCACTGAGCTCCTGCTGCAGTTGCAGGGTTCGCCGGGCCACCAGTCGACGCAGGGAAACAATCCAGAGAAAAACAACTACCGCTATAAAAATCGCGGCCACTGCCGTGGTGGCAATGCGCCGCCAGAGACGTTCTAATTCAATGGGATCCACACCCGAGAGGTTGACCCAGCGTCGCTCGATAGAGGTTCGCTCTTCGGCGGAGATGTCGGCGAGCGCCTTGTCGAGGATATCCCTGAGTATCGGCCAGTCGCTGCGCACACCGATGGCCTGGTAGTCCTGGATACCGGTGTCACCGGCCACCCGGATATTGGTAATGCCCTCTTCGCGCATATAGGACAACACAGCGCCTGAATCCGCCAGCAACACGTCAATCGCACCGAAGGAGAGACCCCGTATCGCGTCGCGCTCATTGGCATAGGGCACCAGCTCAATCCCGGGGCGGTTCGCTTCCAGTTCCGCCTGCAGCACATAGCCCTCGATAATGCCCACCCGCCTGCCGTCGAGATCATCAAGACCCAGGGTCTCGGCATTGTCTACACGCGTCAGGATACGATCAGAAATGGTGTAGAAGGGCTGGGTAAAGGCCAGGTAGCTCTTGCGCTCGGGCGCGGCGACGGCGAAGGGTACCAGGTCGACCTCACGCTGCCGCGCTGCTTCCAGCAGGCCGGCAAAACTTGAGTACTCACGCAGCTGAAAGCGACAACCCAGGCGCTCCTCCAACAGGGCCATGTAGTCGCCGGCAAGGCCACCCAGGCGCCCATCAGTATTGCGGAAGGCATAGGGCCGGTAGCCGACAACCGAACCAGTGAGCAGATCGTCACAGTGCGTATCGAGCCAGCCGCGTTCCTCGTCGGTCAGCGACATTGCCTGGGCGGGGTTCGCCACAAGGCCGGCCACAGCGAACAGCGCCAGCAGCACTGCGCTCGATCCGTGATCGCGCAGGCGGTCTGCGAATTTTATAAAGCTGGTGATCATTATTGTCCAGGGCACTCCGCGATTCATGCTTTCAGAGTCGCGGAGGGGCGTCAATACAACAATGGTTTAGCCGCCGCGCGACCCAGACCTCAAAACCGGACTGAAATCAGGACCTTGCAGCGCGGGATTTACGCTTGCGCCGGCGCGGTTTGACGGCTGCCGATTTCAGCTCTTCGAAAGCTGCTTCGAGGCACTGCCTGTAGAAATCCGGATCGGGCAACATTTCCCGGCAGCAGGTGAAATTGATGCAGATGTGGCCGGCGCCGCTGATGACCGCATGAAACAGGCCCATATTGTCCAACAGCGGCCCCATGCCCATCATCGTGTGTACCCGCGCCCCCGCAAGGTACAGCGGGAACTGCGGCCCCGGTACATTGGAAACCACCGTCTGCACCGGCATGGCCACCTCGGACCGCAGCGCAGCCAGAGATGCTGCCCGCATCCCCATGCCGAGCACCTGCGGCGACAGGCTCTGGGTAATATCCATCATGGCATGGGCCCCCAGGGCGGAGGAATAGGCTTTGCCTTCGACAGCACTTTCGTTCACTGCCTTCAGGCGCTTTACCGGGTCCTCGACATCGGTGGCGAGGCTGATCGTCATCATACTGACCTGATTGCCCACGGCGACCTCGTCTTCCCGGGCTCGCACGCTGATCGGCGCGCCGCAGGTCAGGCTGACTTCCGGCAGTTCTCCATGGGCCCCGAGGTACTTGCGCAGTCCGCCGCCGACTATGGACACGATCACATCGTTGATGGTGCTCCCATCCACTGCATTGCGGATGTCCTTGATGTCCTGCAGATTCATGCGCAGGGTGTCGGTCACCCGGGCCGATGTAATCTGGCCGTTGAAACGGGTGCGCAGGCGCTCAGCCTTGTGCTCGGGGTGCTCGTCGCTGATCTTGGCCGCCTTGATGGCACCCGGCACCAGCTCGCTCATGGTCTCGTAGAATTTCCCCGGTAACTTCAGGTTGTTACTCAGGGCCTGAGACCACAGCCGCGTCGCCGGCGGCGGTCTTTCCGGTTGCCAGGGGTCATCGACCAGCGGCGGTTCTTTCTCCGGCGTCAGGCTGTGGATGGCATTGATGATTTCCGCCCCCGACACACCGTCGATCGCGCAGTGATGGATCTTCAGCATAATCGCGAAGCTGCCCCTGGGGAGACCTTCTACATTGTTGAGGCCCTCGATCACGTAGGCCTCCCACAGCGGCCGGGTCATATCCAGGCCCCGCGCATGCAGGCGCGCCAGCAGTATGCAGAACTGTCTCCAGTCACCGGGTTTGGGCAGGGCGATATGGCGCACGTGGAACTCGAGGTCGAAATGGTCGTCTTCGATCCAGTAGGGCATATCGAAGCCACGGGTCTTGGCCAGCAGCTTACGCCGGAAAATGGGAGACTTGTGCAGGTTGCGTTCGAATATCGTGAGCACATCCTTGAAACGCACCTTGTCCCGGTCCAGCTCCGAGATGTCGTAAATAATCACCGGACTGATATGCATGGGTGTGCGCGGTGCTTCCTGCTGCACGAACATATAATCCAGGCCGGTGAGTTGCTGCATGGAACCGCTCTCCCTAGGCGCTACGGCGCAATCGTCTCTCGGTCCGTGTGTCACGCGCCCGCGCGCTGGCCAGGGCGGCACCGCTGATACGTGCTGTGCGCGTATCGCCAAAGGGCGTACCCAGGCCACTATTGACGATCAGGGCAACGGCAAGGTCGCGGGTGGGGTCAGCCCAGGCGCCGGAGCCGCCGAAACCGAAATGGCCGAAGGCCTGCTTCGGGGTGCCGCGGGTGGTGAATACACCGTGGTAACCGAGCCGCCAGCGCATATCGAAGGGGATAACGGAGTTCTTGCCGGTCGGTGTCTGCAGGGTCGATGCCGCATCCACAGTATCCGTCGACAACAACCTCACGCCGTCCAGTTCGCCGCCGTTGGCCAGCAGGGCATACATCCGGGCCAGGGACCGTGCAGTAAACAGGCCGTTGCCGGCGGGAATGGCGACGCTCAAAGTTTCCGGTGAGCCGAAATCAAAATCACTGATGCCCCGCGGGGCCAGGGCATCAAAAATGCTGGTCAGGTCTGAATCCACACCCAGCCGGCGCAATACCCTGCTCAAGCGCGCGGCGTAAACTTCCAGACGGCTGCCGAAGTTGGTTCGCGCCAGGCTCTGGGTGCGCTCGGGGAATATCAGTTGGGCTGCGCGCGGTAATTCGCGTTTCGGGGTGCCGATGAACAGCCCGTCCAGGCCCAGGGGTTTGGCGATCTCCGATTGCACCAGGCCGGCAAACTTCTTACCGCTGACCCGCTGCACGATCTCGCCGACCAGGAAACCATAGGTGAGGCCGTGGTAGCCGGTGCGTGTACCGGGGGTATGGGCCGGCATGGTCTGTTCGATGGCCTGGATCATGTGTTTCCAGTCCAGCATACGGTCGACGTGATCGATCATCTGGCGGATGTGGTAGAGACCGGACTGGTGGGCCAGCACCTGGCGCACCGTGATATCTTCCTTGCCGGCCTGGCCGAATTCTGGCCAGTAGTCGGCAACCCGGGCGTCGTAGTCGATCAGCCCGCGATCGGCGTAAATGTGCAACAGCGTGGAGGCCACACCCTTGGTGGTCGAGAAACTGGGTGCCATGGTGTCGCGGCTCCAGGGCGTTTTACCGTCGTCACTGTATCCGCCCCAGAGGTCGACCACCCGCTCGCCGCGGTGGTAAACGCACACCGCAGCGCCGCCGGGGTACTTGCCCAGCAGTTCGCGCAGAGTGTGTTCGACAGCTTTGAAATCAGGGTGGAGGCGCCCGTCGAGGAGGGGCCGGGGTTTGTACAGCCGCTTCAGGGATACAGTCATGCGGGTACCTTCGTAGTAATTATAATATTGCGGGTGCTGGCATATACATATAACAAAAGAACATATCACAACCGGCGTGTGAGTGCCTGCCGCGCCTGCGATGCACGGCGGGTGGGCTGAATAGTTAACCGACAAAAAAAGGGGTGGACCTTGCGGCACACCCCTTGAAGAGACCTGTCGATGGGAAGCTTAGGCAGCCTTGGCGGGCGTCAGCTTCTCCTTCATGTTCTCTACAACGTCTTCAAGCTGGTCTTGCAGCTTGTTGAACTGGTCCTTCACATCTTCAACAACTTCGTCGAACTCGGGGGCTTCGAGCTTGTCCATGTTGGTGCGAAGTTCCTTACGCAGCTTGGCACCACGCTTTTCCAGATCCTTCATGCGCTTCTCGTTTTCCTTGCGCACGCTATCCAGGTTCTCCTGGACACGGTCATAACCCATGCCGATAACGCCCAGGTAAATGTTTACAGCCTTCTCGGCAGAGTTCTTCAGGGAGAACTCAGGAGCTTTCTTGGCCGTGGCTTTCTTGGCCGGTCCGGCGCTCCGGGTGGTTTTGGGGGCTGCTTTTTTGGCAGCGGTTTTTCTTCGCAGGTGCTTTCTTTGCAGTGGCCATGGTCTTGTCCTCTCTCACTAAGTGGTCATTTAATGGTCGCTCTTCTGCGACCCTGAGTTCACTGTATGAAATAGAATTAGAAATCACTGCCTAATTTCGGGAAATCGGGCTGATATGGATCAAAATGTAGTGGGGGAGGTTTAAATTCCTGGCCCGGACGGGCCAGGAATGAGGGAAACGCCTTAAAGGGCGACGATATTCTCGGCCTGGGGACCTTTCTGGCCTTCGGTTACCGTGAATTCGACTTTCTGGCCATCGGCCAGGGTCTTGAAGCCGTCGCCGGCGATTGCGCTGAAGTGGGCGAATACATCGGGGCCATTTTCCTGCTCGATGAAGCCGAAACCCTTGGATTCGTTGAACCACTTAACAGTGCCAGTAGTACGTGTAGACATAATCTTTACCTGATTTACATAAGTTGAAAGACCCACACAGAGGGCCGACTGGCTTGAGGTGCCTTAGTACTTATGAAAAAAGAAAGGAAGACATGCAGTAAGCGAAACTTCGAATCTGAACGCATAAATAGATAACGAACAGCAAGCGCGGGCACTATACCCCCATGTGCAGCGATTAGCAAAGCGGCAATCCGGCACCAATCTGCCCCGACCACGATCCACCATCGTCCTGGTATGTCAAAGTATGATCCAGCGCAATATTGAGAGCATCATAAACCGCGCGGTGTTGTGAAATTGGCATCAATACAGTCAAAATATCAACAATCGAACCCAGACCACGGACTACTTTCATGAATCGACTCATTACTTTCGTCGCAGTGACGGCGTTGGCGACCTCGGCCCAGGCAGCCCCGGATATCCCCAAGGAGAAGGGCTGGAGCGGCTACGTCAATATCGGTGCCGGCGCCGGCCAGAGTGAAACCAATATGCTGGCCAGCATCTCCTCCATCGACCTGGGCGATGACCGCATCTCCAGCCTGGACGAGGATGCCGGCAGTGAGGACATCGCTTTCCCCGCACTGCGCTTTGAAGCGGCCTATACCCTGAAACAAATGCAGACCCAGCTCTACGTCCGCAACCAGGCCTCCAAGTCGGTCTTCCTGGATATGGAAGTGCACGGGGGTATCCGCCAGCAGGTGACCGGGATCGGCATTATCGATATATCCCTCTCGGCAACCTCGGTGCCTACCGATGTCTGGAAAGACCCCTACCTGGTCGGCGCCAACCGCGGCGACACGGAGCGCACCAGCGTTGGCCTGCATATGAACTGGCGCAATATCATGGAGACGCCGGTGGAGTTCGAATTCTCTTCCACGGAGATCGAGATCGATGACGAGGACAGCGGAGACTCCCTGGCGCTGACCCCGGCCGAACGCCGCCTGCTGGAACGGGAGGGCCAGGTCTATCGCTTCAACCTGCTCTACACCTGGGCCATCAACGAACGCCACAGCCTGGTGCCGGAATTCGCCATGCTGGACTACGATATCGATGGACAAGCCATGTCCGAGGACGGCTTCGGCCTGTCGGTTACTCACCACTACACCCGGGACCGCTGGCACTTCGCTACCCAGCTTCAGTACCGGAGCCTGGACTCAGATGAGGACAACCCCATCTACGACGACGCCGCTGACAAGGATATCTTCAGCGCCGGTTTCACTGCCTCCTATGCCCAGCCCTTCGGTTGGGATAAGTGGAGCGCGAACGCCTCGGCCCTGTGGTACGACGAGGACAGCGATATCGATTTCTACGATACCAGCCTCTGGGCGGTGTCGATTGGCATGATGCGCAGGTTTTGATCCATGAATACACACCATAGAAAAAACGCCCTCGCCGCACTCGCAGGACTGACTCTGGCCCAGGCACCGGCCCTGCAAGCGGGCGGACCTGCGCTCACGGGCTTAATCGCCCAGGCCGACGACGCGGAATCCGTGTTCTCGGCCCCGGCCGGCATGTCACGCCTGGAGGGTACCCACATGACCGCCCAGGGCATGTACATCGCCTCCTTCTCCAGTTTCGAGGTCGACGAGGATGAAACCACTATCCCGGGTGGCGACCCGGACAACGGCATGGACCCGATGGCCATTCCTTCTTTCTATTATGTGCGCCAGATGAACGACAAATGGCACCTTGGAGCCTCCATCACCATACCCACCGGCTTCGGCTCCGAGTACGGCAGCACCTGGTCCGGGCGCTACGAGTCCGTCGACTTCTCCCTGGTCTATGTCGCCCTGACCCCGGCGGTGTCCTACCGGGTCAACGACAAGCTCTCCCTGGGCATGGGCGTGGGCATCAACTACACCTCGGAAAACAGCGAAGTGAAAATCCCCCAACCGGGAGAGGGCGACGGCAAGATCACCTCGGACCTGGACGGTGTGGGTATCAACGTGACCCTGTCGGCCCTATACGAGTTCACCGAGCACACCCGGGCTGGCATTTCCTGGACCAGCGATTCCGATGCGGACCTCGATGGCACCGTGAAGCTGCGCAACCTGGCACCGGCCTTCGATGAACTGGTCAAGGAGCTGGGCATCAAGAATATCGACACAGAGATCACCAACACCCTGCCCCAGCGGGTGCTGGCCGGTGTCTATCACGAGTTCGATTCGGGGAATTACTTCACCGTGGACGGGATGTGGATGAAGTTCTCGGATTTCACGGTAAGCGATATCAGCCTCAACGGCACCAACGTGAACGTCGATGTGCCGGAAATCTACGACGACTTCTGGGCGGTCACCGCCGGCATGGGCTTCCCCGTGGATAGTCGCACCACCTACAAAATTGGCGCCGTTTATGTCTCCGAGGCTGTGGATGACGAGGACCGCACCTTCTCTATCCGCCTGGATGCCATGTACGGGGCCGGTGTCGGGGTGTCCTACGAGCTCAATGAGGGACAGGCGGTAGACGTCAATTTCACGCTGATGAATACCGGCGAGGCGCCGGTGGATGTTGAGAGTCTCAATGGCCGTGTATCAGGGGAGAGCGAGGACCACTATGCGGCGCTGCTGGAGTTGACCTACCACTTTTAAAATAACTAACTGGGCACCGGGCCTCAGACACTAACGCTAGGCCACCAATCGCAGGGGGTAATGCGCGGCAATCGCGGCAAAATCGCGATCATTGTGCAGCAGCTCACAACCGTGTTCTATTGCAGCAGCAGCAATGATGCAATCATTCGTCTTTCGAATAGTCACGCCTGATTTGCGCAGCCCCCGGTAGATTCGCGCAGCATCAACATAGGTTGATTCGACCAGCGGCAACATCAGCAGAAACTGCATGTAGCGTCGCACCCGCTCGAAAGTCTCATCATCACTGATACCCTGCAATATCTCGGTGAGCAGGATTCCACAAAGGGCCAGGTCCGCGTCATCGAGCAATAACTGCTCCAACCTGGATACATGTGCCACCTGACGACCGGCAAAATAGTCAATCCAGACACTGGTATCAACCAGGATCACGTTCCACGACCCTTGCGCATATCATCGAGGTCGCCCTCCCACTTAACGTTTCCTTTCAGAGCCAGGATCTTGCGCTGCTCCGAGTGACGCAATAATTCCCGCAAGGCAAAATCCACGAGCTCGCGGCGGGTTTTCAAGCCTGTCGCCTTGAGGCCCGCCTCAACAAGAGTCTTGTCCAGGACGATGTTGGTACGCTGCATATTGGAATCCATGGTGCCTCCGGATTTCAGTAATCCGAGGGCAGTGTACACCTATTTGTGGAATTTATGTGTATATCCACATTGGGATCTCTCACAGGCATTCTACGGCGGATCCGCCTTGCGCGGACATTCGTGTTTCATCAAATGCGGTCTACGCGGCTGCCACCCTATGTGGGTATAGCTCCAATTCCCTCACAGGCTAGACTGCACTTTGAATAAACAGAACAGGTAGTCTGTGTGTTACAGCCCGACAACTCCCTGGACCGACCAGCAACCATAGTGGCCGCCGCCGCAACCGGCACGGCAGCGGTGCTGGTATTTGCGCTGCTTCCTGTAATTACCGGCGCCATGGCCGAGCAATACAGCCTAGCAGATGAGCAATTGGGCCTAGTAGCACTCTCCTACTTCGGGGTGTACGCCCTGGTGGCGCTGTCCTCCAGCTTCTGGATTCGTCGTCTGGACTGGCGGCTAGCCAGGCGGGCCGGATTTGCGCTGATGCTGGTTGGACTCCTGCTGTGTGCCTTCGCCGGTAGTTTCGGTGTGGCCCGCCTGGGTTTGGCTGTTATAGCTCTGGGTGCAGGCCTGCTGTTCCCTGTGTCCCTGACCCTGGTGTCGGATATGGAACACACTGAACGCGGCTATGCGATCAAGTTGAGCGCCGAACAGTTACTTCCAGCGGCACTCCTGTTTCTGCTCTCCAGTTCCCTGTTGGCTGGCCACGGCCAGACCCAGTTGATGTTTGCGCTGTTTGCCCTGGTGATTATCTGCCTCGTCTCATCCAATGGCCTGCCGGCGGCGGGTCGCCCCGACGCTCATACTGAAACCGGCTCCGGCAGTAGCGCCCTGCTGGCCGTCTTCAGCCTGGTAGCCCTGTCGCTCAATTTTGCCGGTTTCGCGGGGCTCTGGGCATTTCTCGAACGTGTGGGCAACGCACGCGGGTTCGAGGCCGGATTTATTGCCACCTGGCTCGGCATAGGCCTGATCACTTCCGGCATAGGACCCCTCGGGGCAGCATTCATCGAAGACCGGTTCGGCCGGCTCAGCCCATTGTTGCTCGCCACCGGCATCAGTCTCGCCAGTTTGTCGCTGTTGCGCGGGGAGGTGAATGAGACCGATTTCGCAGTGGTGCTTTTCCTGCTTCCACTTGCCTACTACTTTTCCATTGCCTACCTGTTCGGAGTGGTGGCCGATGCCGACCACAACGGCAAAATGGCGGGCCAGATGTCCTTCGCCCTGGCAGTCGGCGCGGCCCTGGGCCCGTCACTGTTCGGCATACTCCTGTCCCGGGATGGACCGGTGGTATTGGCCATGGGTCTGCTGATTGGCGCCGGGGCGGTCGCGATGGCTTTAATCCAGTGGCGACTGCAAAGCAGGCACCTGGAAAATCTGGGAGCAACGGCATGAGTCAACACACACGCCGCGAGAGCGCGGCATTTCTGGAATATTCCATCGCCCGGGTGGCGCAGGCGGCAGGCATGAGCGCGGAACATGCGCGCTACGTGGCCGATGCGATCACCTTTGCCCATCGACAGGGGAAGCTAAACCAGGGCCTGGGGGTCTACGAGGCACTGGATATTGCGCTGGAAGTGGGGGTTTTCGATACCAGAAGCACCCCCGAACTGGTGAATGAGGGGCCGGCTTTTGCGGTGTTCGACGGCAATCGTTCTTCCGGGTATTACACCCTGAACCTGATGGCGCAGGCCGCCATCGACAAGGCCCGGGACACGGGCATAGCCATCGCCTTTGGCGGTAATCACAACGACGGTGGCAGCTTTGCCCGCTATGTGCACCTGGCGTACGAGCAGGATATGGTGGGCATTGCTTCCAACAACACCGTACCCCTGGCGGCGCCCTTCGGTGCCATGGTCAATGTGCTGGGTTGTCCACCCTTCGACGCCATTATTCCCTCCGGGGAGGAGCCGCCAGTCTGGGCAAGCCTGAAATTCGCCGAGTGGTATGACGCCGACATTTCAGAAGCGGTACTTACCGGCCAGCCCATGAAGGGCAAATGGCTGATCGACCCTGAGACCGGCGAATTGAGCGACGACGCCACCCAATACGCCAAACCCATCGAGGGTTACGGGCGAGTCTGGGACTGCACGGCAGCGGGACAGATCGAGACCCCGCGCACTTACGCCCTCAATCTCTGGAACGAGGGCATGACATCGATCATCAATCCGCTCGGCGTACCCTCGTCCGACTTGCCCACCATCGACGATTTTGCGAAGGGTGAAGCCGCCCCCAGCGTGGGCGGCAGCTACTACATCGCCATCAATCCGGCCGCGTTCGGGCCTATCGAGGCGGTGAAAGCGCGGGCGGACAGCTTTATCAGCAAGGTCAAAAACGCGACACCTCGCCCGGGTGAGCGGGTGCGGATTCCCGGCGAGACCGGCTACGAATCCCTCCAAAAGGGCACCACCGAGATCGAGGTGCTGGAAACCCACTGGCAACCCTTCTTCGAAACAATCGCCGGCAAGTATGGGCTCAGCGAAGAGCAACTGCGCGCCGACTTCGCGGAGGTGCAGTCATGAGCGAATTCGATATTACCCAATATACTTCCGCCGCCCTGCGTATGGATGCCCGCATCCGCTACGACGGCAAATCGGCAGAAGAGGTCTTCGACATTATGGGAGACCCGCAGCGAATCACCGACTGGTACCTGCTGGCCAAGCAGGTGAAGATGCACCCAAAAGTGCAGGGTGAGGAGCAAACATTCAATGTCGAGTTCACCTTTTTCGGCGATGTATTCGAGGAGATACTGCACTGGGATCCGCCCCGCCGCTACGTCTACCTCGCCACAGGCGACGATTTTCCCATCAAGGACTATGTTGCCTGCATCGAGGTGGAGGAAAGCTCAGCTACTAGCGGCACCATGCGTTGGGCAATTTACTCCGACGTGATCGAGGGCGAGCATTTCCAGCGCATCCTGCCGGTGATGCTGCCCGCCATCAACGAAGCCAGCATGCACAAACTCAGCGAGCTCATCGGCGGCGTTAAGTGCACCGTGGAGAGTTACTTCTAAGGGAGGATTAGCCATGTTCTTTTCTCTGGAAGCCAAAAAAACCTTTATCACCGGCGGCGCCAGCGGCATCGGTCTGGAAGTGGCAAAACGTTTTTGCCAGGCGGGTGCGAGTGTTGTTATCGCCGATCTGCAGGACGGCAGTGGGGTTGCCGCTGAGATCGGCGCAAACTTTCTCTCACTCGATGTGAGCGATTCCGCAGCGGTGGATTCAACACTTAAAGCTGCCGTAGAAAACATCGGCCCGCTTGATGTGTTGATCAATAACGCCGGTATCAACGGCGCCGACGGCATCACCATAGAAGACAGCGACGAGGCACTGACGAAGAAACTTTTCGAGGTGAACACACTGGGCGTCTACCACGGCCTCAAGCACGGGCCAAAGTACATGAACGACGGAGGCAGCATCATTAATACTGCCAGCCTCGCTGCCAGCTACGTCTTTCCGGGCTCCGGCCCCTACTCCGCCAGCAAGGCCGCCGTGGCCAACCTCACCACCATGGCCGCCGCAGAACTGTCACCGAGAAAAATACGGGTGAATGCAGTGGCACCTTCGTTCATACGCACACCGCTGGCCATGGACGATATTGAGTTGTTCGAGAAGATCGGACAACTATTCACCCACACCGGCCGGATTGCCGAGCCGGAGGAAGTCGCGGCGGTATTTCACTTCCTTGCCAGCGACGATACCAGTTACATCAACGGCCAGGTGATCGATGTGGATGGGGGCATGGCCACCGGTATGACGGCCGCAATGGTTGGCACAATAGAGGGATAGCTGTCGCGCTACGTGGTGCTGTTCGGTCACCCACTCCACTCAGTCTGACCACATTCCTGGCTGTCGACTCGCGCAGCAGCAAGCAGGGAGAGCAGCTCGAAAAACAAGGCCGCTGCCACCCAGGCGCTTTTGCCATCTGCGTCGCGGTTAGGGTTGGTCTCAACCATGTCGGCACCGATGATGTTGAGGCCGTAGGCGCCATGGATAATATCCCGCACCTGCCGGGAACTTAGTCCGAAGGGTTCGGGACCGGTGGTTCCCATCATGTAATTGGAGTCCAGGCCATCCACGTCGAAGGAGAAGTAGGTCTTCTCGCTGCCAACGACTTCCCTGGCTTTATCGATCACATACTGGGTGCCCTTCTCGAACACCTCGTCGGCGCTGATCACGGTCATGCCGCTGTCGTGGCTGAACTCCCAGAGGAATTCCGACCTGCCGCGGATACCGATCTGCACAGTCCGTGCAGGATCGATATAACCGTGCAGTACCGCCTGGCGGAATACGGAGCCATCGTTGATGGCATCGCCGCCCCAGCTCGCCATGGTGTCACAGTGGGCATCGATATGGATCAGCCCGAAGCTATCGTCGTGGGCTTCGCTCAAGCCCTTGAGGCAACCGAAACTGGTGGTGTGTTCGCCCCCGCAATTCAGCGTATAGCAGCCGGCTTTACCCAACTCACGGAAGACCTGGTAGATATCCTCCAGCCGCACTTCCAGACTGGTGGCGGACCACTCTACATCCCCGTAATCGATAATCGAGCACTGCTCGAAGGGGATAGCTCCCGTCACATCGTTCAAGGGTCCGTAGTTGCGGCTGGCATTTCTTATTGCCTGCGGCCCGTGTCGGGCGCCGGCAAGGCCGATGGCACCCAGGTCCAAAGGACTGCCGACGATTGCAATATCCACGTCACCTAGATCCCTGCGGTGTGGCGCCTGGAAAAATCCCGGGTGGGCTAGAAAGCCGGTGGTATCGAGACTGTAGCCCTGTTCAGCCGCGCGGGCGAAGAAGGCGCCGACTTTCTCGTCGGCGAAGTCGAATGCCTCGCGGTCAAGAGCGCGATATTTGGCGAGTTGTTCTTCAGTCAGTTTGGCCATGTTCTTTCCCTATAAGCCTGGAGCCATGCCCCCCGCCACTGCAAGGGTGGTGCCGGTAGTGTAACTGGCCTGCTCGCTGGCCAGGAACACCGCCGCGCTGGCGATTTCCGCCGGCATTGCGGAGCGGCCGATGGGAATATGGGAATCCTCAATCGCCTGCGCCTCCTCCAGGGAAACGCCGTGTTCCTCTGCGACCAGAGCCAGACTCTGCTCGTGCATCTGGGTAATGACCGAGCCCGGGCAGATTGCATTTACCCGGATGCCATCACCGGCAAATTGCAGGGAAAGGGCTTTGGTGAGACCAACGGCAGCAAACTTGCTGGCGGTATAGCAAGCCGGAATCGCTTCCATGGCGCCAAGGCCCGCGAGCGAGGCCACATTGATGATCGAGCCGCCGTTCTCGCGCATGTGGGGAATAGCGGCCTGGCACATATAGGCCATGCCTTTGACGTTCACATCCAGGCTCAGGTCCCAGTCCTGCCCGGTGAGTTCGAGAAAGTCCCCGCTGCCCACGCCAACACCGGCGTTGTTTACCAGGATATCCAGGCGGCCATGATCCGCGACGACTTTCTTTACCGTAGCGTCCACCTGGATGGGATCGGTAATATCACAGGCAAGTCCCCCTGCCTCTTTCAAGCCCTCTGCCCCGGCGAGGTCCGTGATAACTACTGTCGCCCCCTCCTCTGCCAGGGCCCGGGCGATGGCACAACCAATCCCCTGTGGATGGGCGGCGCCGGTAACAATAGCGACTTTGTCGATTAGTAGATCAGGCATGTTCTTTCTGCTCGAAGATCTCGACCGCACTCAACAACCACTTGGGGGCATCTTCCTCCGCACCCACGCCGCCGTAACTCAGCAGACCCTCTTCTTTCAGTTCGCCACTGCGGATTTTCTCGCAGACCTCACCGAGGTCGTCGAGGAAGCGCTGCAGGTCTTTTTCCTCCATCACATCCAGGGTCAGGTGAATCGCTGGCGGGGTATTCACTCCAAGCAGGCGCCAGCCCCGCTGCTCCATGCCACCCACAACCAGCTGTATATTGAAATCATCCGCGGCAATCATCATCAGCGGCCCCTGGGTGGGCCAGGTCCGCAGGCCCTGCTCCTGCTCACATTTTTCGGCGATGGCCGCCTTCATTTCGAGAATGCGCTTCGCATTAGCCATGTAGCCCTCTTTACCCCAGTAATGCATGAGGGCCCAGATGCCCGCCACAGGACCCATGGGCCGTGAGCCGATAAAACTCTGAGAGAGGTAGAGGCCGCAGGCCCACTCGGTGATAGGCATATAGTGGTAGGCCTGCTCCGCCTGGCTGCGCCACAGCACGGTGGAACAGGGTTTGGGCGCATAGCCGTACTTGTGCAGGTCACCTGTGATGGAGCGGACACCCGGCACGGATAAATCGTAGGGGGGGATCTCTTCCCCCAGTTCGCGCATAAAGGGCAGGATGTAGCCACCGACGCAGGCATCCACATGCAGCCACAAGTCATGCTCTATGGCCAATTGTCCGAACTCGGTGATCGGGTCCACATGCCCGTAGGGCCAGTTGGGCGCAGAACCGACAATACCAATGGTGTTGGGTCCTATCGCTCCGGCGAGGGCTTCCACGTCCGCGGTGAGGTCGTCTCTCTGGGGCACGGTAACGACTTTCAGATCCAGGTATTTCGCGGTTTTGTGAACAGTGGAGTGGGTAGAATAGGGCGCGACGATTTCCGGCGCCGTGATTTCCGGCTTGTGCTCCCGGGCCCAGGCACGCATGGCGTGTAATCCACAAAAGTTGCTCTCGGTACCGCCACTGGTGAAATTTGCACGCGCCTGCTCGGCCACGGAGGCATCACCACCACTGAAGAGAGTGGCGCAGATATCCAGCACATCGTTTTCCATTTGCGCGGCAGCCGCTTCCTGGAAAGTGAACAGGCCGTTCCAGCCCAGGAATTCCAGGAAAGACTGGTAAACCAGATCTCCCATTTCGTTGCGCCCCTGGAAGGCGGTACTGGATAGCTTGCCGCGCTCGGTCGGCGTCATGGCAGCCTTGAACTCGCGGATCTTCGCCAGGACTGCGTCACTGGACTCACCCTGTGCCGGCAGCGTGTGTAGTTCGCTCATAATCTAACCCCGTTTCTATGCAGCTCGGTCACTGAGGAGTCCTGCCACTTTCAACTCTGCGGCGGTTTCGCTGATGCTGTCGTACAGCGTGCTGGCCACCTGCTGGCAGTGCCGCTCCTCGAATATAAGCGGGGGCGACAACACGATGACATTGCCCACCGGCCGCACAATCACGCCCCGGCTCAGGCACCGCTTGAACACCCGGTGGGCCGCGCCCACGGTAGCCTCAAAGCCTTGTTTCTTTGCCTTGTCGGATACCAGCTCAATACCCACCATGTAGTGACTGCCCCGGACATCACCCACCATGGGCAGTTCACGAAGGCTGCCCAGGTTTTCCAGCAGCTTCGGTGCCGTACTGCGCACGTGGCCGCAGATATCCTCGCGCTGCAGGATCTCTATATTCTTGAGCGCCGCCGCGCAGGCCACCGCGTGACCGGAGTAGGTAAAGCCCATGGTCAGCGCACCACCCTCCACCTGGGGCTCGCTGATGACGGCGTAAATCTCATCGGAGATCAAGGTCGCGCCCAGGGGAATGTAGCCGGAGCTGATGCCCTTGGCCGAGACGATCATGTCAGGCTGAGTGTTGTAGATGCTATCGCTGGCAAACCACTCGCCGAGTCGACCGAAGCCGGTTACCACCTCGTCGGCGATATAGAGGATGTCGTTGGCCCGGCACACCGCCTGCATTCGCGCGTGGTAGCCAGTGGGTGCCACCAGTACGCCGCCCGCACCCATGATGGGCTCGGCAAAGAAGCAGGCGATATTGTCCGCGCCGAGCTCATTGATTTTTCGCTCGAACTCCTCGACCAGGTGATCGCAGTAGGCCGCCTCGTCCATGCCCTCCGGTGCCCGGTAGCAATTGGCCGCCGAGATATGCTCGATGATATCGGTGGCGATGCAGTTGAAGCCAATCTTGGTGCCTTCGATGCCGGTGAGGTTGGCAGCAAAGTACGTCGACCCGTGGTAGGCGTCCAGCCGCGAGATAATCTTTTTCTTACTCGGCCGGCCCTGGATCTCGAAATAGTAGTGGGCCAGTCGTGCTGCCACGTCATTGGCAGTGGAACCGCCGGTAGAGTAAAACACATGGTTGAGTTCGCCCGGTGCCAGCTCGGCGAGTTTGGCGGAAAGCAGCGCTGCCGGCTCGTTGGTGCTGTGACCGAAAGGGTTGTAATACTGCATCTGCAGCACCTGGTCGCGGATGGCATCAGCCATCTCTTCGCGACCGTGGCCGATGTTCACACACCAGAGTCCGGCAATTGCATCGAGGAAGGTGTTCCCCTCAGCATCCACCACTTCTACCCCGCTGGCGCCGGTTATCACCTGGCTGCCCTCCTCGGAAAAGGTCGCGAAATCCGTATAGGGGTGGATGAAATGGTCGCGGTCGGCCTGCCACAGGCGCTGGGTATCGTGCGGTGTGCTCATCTCGGCTTATCTCTTATCACCAGGCTTAGGGGAGAATTTAGCCCGAAACCGCGATTGACGCCCATTACCCCCTGTGGGTACAGTCGAACGAAACCACGTTTCCCGAGGTTCACGTGCCGAAATCCATCCTGACGGAGACCGACTGGCAGCAGGCGGTGGCCGACATGGTCAATGCCCTGGCCCACGAGGATTTCTACGCCCACTTCGCACGGGCCTGCGAGATGGTCTCGGGCTACCAGAGCGCACTCGTGGTCTGGGTGAGCACCAACCACCGGCCCATCAACCTCTACGACGACCTGCCCGACGAGCTTGCACAGGCCTCCACCAAGCCCTGGTTCGACGGCGCTTACCTGCTGGACCCCTTCTACGCCTTGTTCACCAACCGGGCGCCGGAGGGCATTTATCAGCTCAAGGACCTGGCGCCGGACAATTTCTATGACAGTGAGTACTACCTCAGCTACTACACGCAGACCGGGCTCACCGACGAGTGCGGTCTATTAATCAACCTGGACGATGATCACAGCATCCTGGTCTCTCTGGGTACCCGCGGTGGGCCGGCCGCAAAACCCAACCAGCTGGCCAACCTGCAAACCGTCATGCCCATCCTGTCGGCGCTGGCCCGAAAACAGCAGTCCGCCGGTGAGGGGGAGATCACTTTCTCAGCACCACTGGACAAGGCTTTCCGGAATTTCGGCAAGGACCACCTGAGTGCGCGGGAGTGCGAGGTTATCCAGCTGATTCTCAAAGGCCACTCAAACAAGTCCATAGCCCAGTTACTGGATATCAGCGTCGACACGGTAAAGGTCTACAACAAACGCTTCCACACCAAGCTGGACATTTCCTCCCAGGCAGAACTGTTCTCCCTGTTCCTGGAGGCGATTTCGCTGGTCCCTTTCGATGCGGATATCGACCCGCTGACCCACTACCTGGAAATCACTCGCCAGTAGGACTCATTCCGCCTGCACCAGGCGCACCGTGATCGCTTCGTCCTCGTGGCCCTGCAGGAACTGGATGATATTGCCCAGGTCCTCGTAGGGTTCGACACTGGGTGTGGTGCGGGTGATGCTGTCCATGCACTCCTCTGCGGTAAGCCGCTCCAGGCAGTTGTCGACATCTTCCGTGGTCAGGGTGCGCGGCTCGAAGGCCTTGAAGGACTCGCCGTCCCAACTGGTGCGGTAGCTGTCGCCACCCTCGGCGCTGAGCTCGTAGCAGCCGGCGATGAACCCCTGGCCCTCGAATTCAAAGCGCGTCAGATTATCGTGGTCCATGTCCGGCATTTCCGAGCCATCCATGTGGTCGTTGCCGAGGAACAGTTCGTGACCATCGTGCGTTTCCAGGAAGCTTCGGTAGGCCTCAACTTCCTCGGGCAGCAGGCTGATCGACTGCAGCCCGTCGTAGATCCAGCCAAAGTTGTAGGTAGTTACACCCCAGTCGTCGTTGTAATCCTTACCCACACTGAGGTCAGGCGAACCCATCATGCCACCGTCGCCCAGTGCCGGTCCCTTCTGGTTGCAACTGACGCAATAGGTAAAGCTGGAGACACTCATGCACCGGCCTCAGCCGGCAGTGCTGCGGCCGCCTCGATGGGTGCTTCCAGGTCCGGGCTGAAGGCAAAGTGCGGCAAGGTGCCACCGAGCCAGGCCATGGCAGAACCCAGCAGGCCCTGCACCGCTGCCAGCTGGTCCCGCTCTTCGTAGGCGTAGGGGCGATCCCAGGAAAACCAGGGGTAGCCGCGCTTGAGCCGGTGGTCGGCGGAACTCATGCAGGCTGCCAGGAACAGCGACATGGCCACCATATCGTCATCCATACCACCGGAACCCGGGCTCGCCAGTTGCGGCATAACCGCCTGGAACAGGTTGGCGTTGGTGCCGAAGAGCTCCGGTACCGGCACGCTCAACACCTCGCCAAGGATCCGCTCGTGCTGGCTGCGGCAGCCCAGTTCCGGCAATTCATCGGGCCCGCCCAGCTGGTGCAACTCCACCGTCTCCAGGTTGAGCGCCCAGTGCAGAAAATGCAGATAGGCATCCGCCGTGGGCTCCAGGCCCAGGAAATCCACGAAATCTGAATCCACCGACATGTCCAGGTAACCGGCCATGGCCTTGATGCCGAAGGCCATCTCGCTGTTATCTTCAATCTCGCCGGCCAGCAAGGGCCAGATCCCGGTACGGTCAAACAGCATGGACAGGTTTTGTGCACTTTCGAGCCAGGCCAGCAAGGCTTCCCGGTCACCAGTGCCGGGGTAGTGGCGAAACTGTTCGATCAGCACAATGAATGCGCCCCGACAGAGCACCGGCACCGCCTCGGCGGCGACCGCCGCCTGCAGTTCCGGTTCACCACACCGCCACAGGAATGCCACCGCGCCGCCTTCGGCTTCCGCCTCCCGGCAGCGCAGCTGGAAACGGTCTAAGTCTTCGCGCATCAACCTGAGGAAACCCCTATCTTCTTCCGGTCCGGCAAGGGCAGCGTAGTGGGGAAGTTCTGGCGATGTCGCGCTCGCCCCGGGTGTTCGCGCGGTGGAGGGATCCGTGCGACCCATGCAACCGAGCCGGTAGCGCCGCTCGAATTCCTGCCGGGCAGCCGCAGACAGCTCCTGCCCATCGGGCGCTGAATGCGCTCCCTGTCCAGGTGTTCGCTTTGCCGACTTGCTCCTGACTCGACCCAGGTTAAATTCAGCGACAAATTCCTGTGCGCGTGTAGACACTGGAGACTCTCCCTCTCTACAGCGATCTCCCCATGTCAGGAGAGACTCGCGGTTGCCGGCAGTCGGGCGACGACCGAACAGGGCTGCGCGTCGAGCACATATGGGTGACCGTAGCACCCCCCGTGGTCCTGTCGGGAGGTCTTGTTGCACACGGCCGGGGGTGAGACCGGTTTATGGTTCTTCTTACTTTTTCTTGTTCTTGTTTATGGCAATCCGCAGCTTACTGTTCCAGTACTTGCCCTCCTCGCCAGTGAGTTACGGGCACCGGGGCGCCCACCGAAAAAACGATATAACTTATTGAATTATTTAGGAAAACGGAGAGGAGAATGCCCTCCGTGAGAAACCGGTACAGGGTGTTGGGGCGGGGCTTGCTATCGTGCTTTGGCGCGGCTGATGCCGTCATGCCGACTCCCGTATATCTTCTTATAGCTCTAGTCTAAGCATCGTAGCACGATGAACAATCAGCCGTATGGCCGGGTTTAAACTTTTTTGCCTAATCTTTCGTTTAGTTGACAAATCTGAATTGCCCGCCCGGGCAAAAAAAGGCCGTGCGGTCACCCGCACGGCCGTGTCACAGCCGCTGCCACATCAAAATCGGTAGGTGCCACTCACTCCGTAGGTACGGGGCGTGTTGTACAAATCGCCAGTAATGCCAAAGAAGTCAACAACGAAGCTGTGCTCCAGGTAATCCTCGTCTCCCAGGTTCTTGCCCCAGGCTGAAACCTCCCAGACATCATCTCTATCTGCCAGTGTGATACGGGCGTTATAGATCGTATAGTCGTCTGTCTGGGCCAGCGGATTGTTAGTCGCCTCCTTGTACATCTCGTCGGTGTACTTCATATCCCCCTGCAACGCCATGTAGAGATCGCCAGTAACGGGAAATTCGTAGCGGGCGATGGCATTGAACTGATACTCCGGTGCGTTGGGCAGCTCATTATCATCTAACCCCGGCGAGTCGATTTCGGTATCCAGGTAACTGGCGCCGGCCCGGATATTCAATCCATCGATCGGCGCCCAGGTGATCTCACCTTCCAGACCATAGACATCCGCCTGATCCGCATTGGTAAAAGTCAGGGCAAGCGCGGTGGGCACCTGGGTCTGGATGTCTTCGTAATCGTAGTAAAATCCGGCTCCATTGAGTTGCACAGTGCCGTCCGCGAGAGTGCCCTTGAAGCCGAGCTCGTAGGCGACAAGCTCTTCCTTGTCGAGCGGACCCATCTCCTCAGGGACGAAGGTGATGTCGGAGAACACAATACCACTCTTGAAGCCGGTACTGACGTTACCGTAGATCAGCCAATCATCATTGGGCCGGTAATTAAGACCAAGACGACCCGAAGGATCATCATCATCAAAGTCAAACCTGGTACCCGCCGTCAGAGGTAATGGTCCGGTAAAGCTGGGGGGCAGGCCAAAGCCACCCTCTTCTACGGGCAGGTAAAGGATTACACTCTGGTTGTAGGGATTGAGGTCAGTCGTACCACCTTCGTATTCACGATCCTCATAGGACCAGCGCGCGCCCACCTCCACACTCCACTCCTGGTTGAGCGTGTACTCCATCTGGGCGAAGGCGGCCGCAGCAGTGGTTTCTTGGTCATAGCGAATATCGTAGAGGGTTGCCAGAGCATCATCGGCATTGGTCGTATTGCGAGACTTCACCTCGTCGTAGGAGTAGAAAACACCAGTAGTGAGATCAATGCGGTCATCCAGGTAGTGGAATCGAAGCTCCTGGGAAATCTGGTCGATGTCTTCGTCGCGCTCGGCGTCAAAATAGCGGTAGCCCTGGAGGCTGCCGTACACAGAGTCGGCATATTGGCGATCGATGTCGGCGTAACCGGTGATGGCCGTGGCGGTCCAGCGATCATTGATCTCGTAATCAAACCGCGCCGTGATGAAAATCGAATCGGTTTCCGTTTTCGGAGTGGGCACACTATCGGCGTAAGTGGCTTCGTCGAATTCCTGGTTGGGGAATGTCTCTACATCCACATTCAGAAATGTGCGGTCTACGCCCAGCAGCAGGGAAGTACAGCTGAAATCCTGGGCTGGATTACCGGAAGCCGCTGTGGGGCAAGGCCCCAGGTTGGGATCCGTGGGATCCAGGAAGCCACGGTTCTTGAATGGCTGGAATCCGTCCTCCGCGCTGCCGCCGGCGATTGTGGTGAGAAAATCCAGCCTTTCACCCTCATACAACAGCGATAGTCTCCCGGCAGCCAGATCTGACCCGTCGAAATCACTGCCGAGCTCATTGTCCACGTAATTATCGCCGCGATCATATCCGGTACCGCTGATGCGGTAAGCCCAGCCAGGAGCTAATTCGCCGGAGACGGCGCCCTCCAACTCCCACATATCGAAGTTGCCAGCGCCCGCCGTGACGTAAGCCTCAGTCTCAAACGTTGGACGGGTGGAAAAATAGTTGATGGCACCACCGTTGGTGTTGCGGCCATACAGACTTCCCTGCGGGCCCTTTAGCACTTCAATCCGATCAATATCAAAGGTGCTGAAATTCAACATCCCGGCGGAGACCAGGAAGACATCGTCAACGTAAACCCCAACGGAAGGATTATTGTTGGCATTGAAGTCATTGAGACCGACCCCGCGGATGGTGATCGCCGGGTTGGTGCCCCCGAGGGTACCCTTGATATCAATATTGGTTACAAATGCCTCGACATCCATAGCGTCTGTCAGCCGCAGGTTCCGGATGTCATTGCTGGACAGGGCAGTCATGGTAATTGGCACGTCTGTAACTGCCGCTTCTTTTTTCTGCGCTGTCACCAGAACTTCTTCGATCTGGGCCTGGGCGAAAGGTGTGGCTGCCAGGGCAACAGCAGTAGCCAGGACGGGTACTCGGGCTTGGAACTTCATGGTGGGTCTCCTACCGTGTTCTAGAAGTTATCTGGCAGGCATCTTATTACTGTTTCTTGCGCGGGCGCGTACCCTCAAGTGGTTATACTTTGCAGTATCGTGAAAACACTCCTGTGGCCAGCACGACCCCCAGCGAGGCCGAGCCAAGCAGAAGCATGTGGCCGCCACCCAGCATAAGCCAGCCACCGATAGCAGGACCGAGCATTGCACCACCGGCCTGCGCCGCAGGCATCAGGACAGCATGGCGCCCGTCACTATCCAGGCCCGCAATAATGCCCATCTGGTAGGCCAGAACGAAATTCCACGCAAATGACAGCCCACCGGTTAACAGGACAAATCCCCACCAGTCGAAAGATGTTGCATAGCCTGTGCAAATCAAAGCGAACGCCAGCGCGGAAACCCACAAGGGGATTCTCCGACCAACGCGATCGGCCAGCCAGGTGACAAGGAAAGCACCCATGAGGCCACCCAGCATCGATAACGCCAGGGCATTACCGATTTGCACCTGGTCCAGATCATTGGCCGCCGCCAGTCGCTCAACAAACGCCCAGATGGCCGACAGGGCCGTAAAGTGCAGTACCAGCGCCAGCAGGGCAAGACGCACAGGGGTTGGATTAGCTGTTTCGAAACTCCCCGCAACCGCCTCTTTGACAGGGCTTGCTGGAACCCACACTACCGACACGCCCAATACGCAGATGGCGACGGTCAGGAAGAGGAAACTGCCGGGGAATCCCCAGTGCGCTACGATCCAGGCTGGGATGACCAGCAACAGTATTGCCGCCAGGGATTGTTGCGCAACGAGAACCCAGCCGAAATTTCTATCTGCATCCGCGGTGGCTGAAATGACCGCGACACCAAGCGCAAATAGCATTCCTCCACCGGCGCCGCTGACCGCCAGTGACAGCACCAGACTATAGAAACCTGAGGCTCCGGCGGCCAGCAGCAAACCTGATGCCATCAATATATAGGCGAGGAATCCAGCTGCGCGCCATCGTACACGACTAATCCATACGAAAGCCGTCGCGCCGGTGAGAAAATAGGTCGCGAAGTAGCTACTGGCAACTATTCCTGCCTGGCTTTCATTGAGCCCCCGCAATTCGACCATCTGGCCGACCAGCATGGGGAGCAAGAGAAATACCGCAGCACCGCCTGCAGCCATCATCGCGGCCGCGAAAATCGGCCGGATGCCGCGAATTGGCTTCATGAGTTCAGCAGTTCACTCACCGGCTGGAGCGACAGGTCGTATTCTCCATCCAGTTCCAACTCAGCGAAGGCCTTGATGGCTTCCTCATGGGCGACGACGTAGTCGAAAAACTCCGCCTCGTCGGGCGCGGCGTGCTCCGCCAGCCGCTTGAACACTTCCATAAAGGCGTCGGTGCCCTGGGAGAGCATCTTCATCGCCGTACGCCAGGGCAGTACCGCAAACAACAGGCCGTAGACGTAAGCGAGGCCTTTACCGGGTTTGGGTTTGTCACGCAGGGCGGGCTTGTCGGCGACGAAATCCAGGTAGCGCTGCATGGTCTGGGTTTCCAGGGCGGCCAGACGCTGCCATTTGCGCGCACGCTCCGCGGAAAGGGTGAGGGTGGCGATGAGCCCAAACATGGTCTCGCCCAGCACTTCCGACTCGTAGATGTGGTAGAGGTCCTTTTCGTAACCCTCGTAACTCATGGCCGCTCCCTGAATCCAGCAGCAAGCATAGCAGCACTGCGCAAGCTTCCATGCTATATTGTTATATGAATAATGCTTATTAAGCGCGATGGAAAAATTCACCCGACACCGCGGCGTTGCGGCCGCCCTGCTGCAGGACAACATCGATACAGATGCCATTATCCCATCCCGGGAAATGAAGGCGGTGTCCAAGCATGGGCTGGGCGAGGGCTTGTTCGCCGGCTGGCGCTACAAGACCCCGGGGGAGCGGGACATCAACCCGGACTTCGTGCTCAACAGGCCGGAACAGGCAGGCACAACGATTCTGCTGGCCGGTGATAACTTCGGCTGTGGCAGCTCCCGCGAGCACGCTGTCTGGGCGCTGAAAGAGTATGGTATACGGGCGATTATCGCCGAGAGCTTTGGCAGCATCTTTTTCAACAACTGCATCCGCAACGGCATTCTGCCGGTAGTGCTGGCCCGATCCGATATCGCGGCGCTGGCCAAACACGCGGCCGAGGATCCGCAATTGAAAACCATCACCATCGACCTGGAGCATTACATCGTCCTCAACGGTGGCCACAGTTATGTTTTCAGCCTGGGCGAGGGTCCGCGGGAAATGCTGATGCAGGGCCTGGACCCCATCGGCCTGACCCTGTTGCACGAGGATGCTATCAGCGCGTTTGAGGAAGCAGACCGCGAAAGACGGCCCTGGGCTTACAAGATTAACCAGGCCTGAGCGAGATCAGTCGGCAATCCCGGTGTAGGCAAATACCTGTTCGGGCCTGACCCGCACCAACACCTCGTTGGGGTCCGCATTGCGGCGCCCGTACTCCTCCACCCGGTCGGCGGGAACATAGCGCGCCGCGATTTGCGTCGACCAGGGCAGCAGCTCCTCTTCGGATAGCTCTTCAATCTCCGCACGACCACGAATCACGGCAAAGGCGTAGGGAAACTCTTCCTCGTCGACACAGAGGCTGATACGCGGATCGCGCTTCATGGCCTTGTACTTCAGTGAGGTGTTCATGGTGGTGAACAGCAGGTCATCGCCGTCCATGACAAACCAGATCGGCGCCACGGCAGGGCTGCCATCCTTTCGCGTCACCGCCACCTTGGCCGTCCGGGTACCGGCGAGCAAGAAGGCCCGCAGCTCTTCACCTTCAAGAACCTCAGCCATGTGGACCTCCCGGATGAATGGGTCTAACGGATAATACCCTTATCCCGCAGTACCGCAATCTGGGCCCGATCCAGGCCCATATCCGCCAGCACCCCTTCGGCATCGGCGCCTTCCTTCGGGATCGGCCGGCGCAGGCCCATCCGCGCACCGTCGAACTCCAGCGGCAGGGCGGGCAATTTGGTACTGCCACCGGTGGGTAATTTAACCTTGAGTAAGCCGCCGTCGGCGTTGAGGTGGGGATCGTCAAACAGGTCGTGGGGTTTGGCGATGGGGGCGAAGGGCAGGCCGGTACTTTCCAGCTTGTCCATCAGCGCCTGCTTGTTCATCGATGCGAAATGGGCCTGGATCACCGGCATGATGCGGTCCCGGGCAGCAACCCGGCCGTTGTTGGCGGCCAGTTCCTCATCGGCGCCGAATTCCTCGAAACCAAAAGCCTCACAAAACTTGGCCCACTGGGTGTCGCTGACAATGCCGACAAAGACTCTCTCTTCATCGGCGGTCTCGAAGATATCGTAAACTGCCCAGGCCGAGCGCCGCACTGACATCGGTGGCGGAATCTCGCCGAGCACGGCTTCCTGGGCCATATGCTGGCCGACCAGGAAGGCGGTGGTCTCGTACAGGGAGCTGGTGACATGCTGGCCGACGCCGGTGCGATGGCGCTCTTCCAGGGCGGCCAGTACGCCGATCACACCGAACATGCCGCCGGTGATGTCGATCACCGAGGAACCCGCACGCAGGGGTTGCCCGGGTGGCCCGGTCATGTAGGCGAGGCCGCCCATCATCTGGGTGACCTCATCGAGAGCGGTGCGATGTTCGTAGGGACCGGACAGGAAACCCTTGGCGGAACAATAGATCAGGCCGCGGTTGCTGCGGCTCAGTGCGTCGTAACCGAAGCCCAGCTTGTCCATGGCGCCGGGCCGGAAATTCTCGATCAGCACGTCGGCATCGTCGATCAGCTCCCGCGCCAGCTTCGCGCCCTCTTCCGATTTCAGGTCGACGCAGACACTGCGCTTGTTGCGGTTGTACATGGCGAAGTAGCCGGCGCCGGAACCCTTGAGACGGCGGGTGTTATCACCCTGCAGGGGCTCGATCTTGGTCACCTCGGCGCCGAGGTCGGCGAGGATGACGCCCACGGCGGGCCCCATCACCATGTGGGTGAATTCAACAACCTTGATGCCGGCGAGTGGCAGTTCTGCCATATGTCTACCCTGTCCTCTGCTTCCTTGGCCGCATAAGTCTAAATGATATATCATTATATCTTTACTGGTAAATGCGCAGTGCGCTTTGAGCATTGTCAAAAAGGGCTACTGCACCAGCCGCTAGGATGGACCGCCAGCCCCAATATTCTGCGACAGAGAAAGGACACAGGGCCATGAGTGTAGACATCGAGATCAGCGAAGTCGGCCCACGCGACGGCCTGCAGAGCATCGACAGCATCATGCCGCTGGAGGCCAAGAAGGCCTGGATAAAATCCGAGGCCGAGGCCGGGGTACCGGAAATCGAAGTAGGCTCATTCGTGCCGGCAAAAGTACTGCCGCAGCTAGCGGATACCGCTGAGGTAGTCGAATACGCCCTGGGCATCCCCGACCTGACCGTCGCCGTGCTGGTGCCCAATGCCCGCGGTGCCGAGAATGCGCTCAAGGCCGGTGCCCACAAACTCACCCTGCCCCTGTCGGTGAGCGAAACCCACTCCCTGAAAAACCTGAACCGCACCCACGCCCAGGTACTCGATGAGGTACGCCGGGTGCGCGAGGTGATCGATGAATTGCCCGCCGACCGGCGCCCCAAATTTGAGGGCAGCCTGTCCACCGCCTTCGGTTGCACCATCGAGGGCCCGACCCCCCAGGACACGGTGGTGCGCCTGGCCGGTGAGCTGATGGCCGCCGGCGCCGCCGAGGTCGGCATCTCCGATACC